>Ga0209611_10006332_pt1 | contig 19473 bp, 16 predicted proteins | sample S1TSphgellanicum_3_FD_187693 | JGI IMG/M metagenome (GOLD analysis project Ga0209611, IMG submission 187693) | Host-associated microbial communities from peat moss isolated from Minnesota, USA - S1T2_Fc - Sphagnum magellanicum MG (SPAdes) (version 2) | ecosystem: Host-associated > Plants > Peat... | reverse complement strand
TTGTCATAACATTCTTTACCCGCGAATGTTTACCAAATTACACTAGTTGATCTATAAAATTCTTTAAAATTCTTGCTTCTTTGGGCTTCCATAACATTCTCGCACCAAGAATGTCATAACTATGACCAAAAGTGTTCCAATTATGCACTAACCACCTTATGTTAGTTTTGTGCAAGTCCATGTGAGTAATTGATGCTTGTAACTCTTCCTAGTCCCATCCTGGAGCTCCTGCACACCTCTTTACCCCTCAAAATGCTGCGAGCCAAGGAGCATGCCTTGACTCCTTGCTTTTCAGCTGTCTTCAGTTTGGATTCACATTTGAGTCCATTAAAGAGATTCGGGGTGCATCAAGATATGTGTATTTCATTACTTGAAAAAATGACAATTGGATAATCCATGTCGATGTTTTATTTTTTAGCACACACTTGAAAACCATAACAGGTGAAACATGGTCGATGTAAAATGGATGAAAAATCTCTATTTTGTAAATTTTCATCCATCAGTCATATAAATGAATAATTTATTATTCATACTTATTCCATGTAAATAATGACGTTGTAATATATGACTATGGTCATTGATATAATCATTTAGGACATTTAATTATTGTTTCCTTGGTTGCAAAGGACAAAATTTCTATTAAAATGAATTCCCTCCTAGCAAACTGCATGCATGCCTCCTATCGCAACCCCACTTTGAGGGAAGTGTGAAGTCGCTATTCACACTCCCAAAAATGGGACTTGGGAGTCCTTCCAGGACTCCTGAAAGCTTAGAACACGATTGTAGGGGTCAAAACACCTTGCATTGAAGTGTTCTTTATACTGTTGAAAAGGTCTTGAAGTGTAAATGTCCAAAATGGCCTCACATGAGCCATTTGGACATATGCAGCACGAGCTATGGTCAAAAGAAGGGCCAGGAGTAAAACTGGCAGTTTGATTCCCGACCACTAAAAGTCGGGAATCGACCCGATCTCGATGTGTACAGGTGGAGTGTAACACACTGTTGGAAAACTCTCGAGGATACTACAACTTTTCTTTGGACCTTGTCCCAATCAGAGGTCAGAGCGAGAAGTTATGAACGCCCAAAACCCGAGGAGTCCAAACCGGGATAGTTTTGGGACCCCACTTTGGGAATCCCGGGAAAAAATGCCATTCGGATGCAAGTGCGGCGGTGAAATGCAGAGAATATTATATGGGGGGAAGGTGGTGGCTTCCCCCGAGTCCAGGCCGTGGTGAGTCAAGTGAGTCCAAGGTTGCTCGTGGCTTGTCCCAACACCAAGAGTGTTCCGAATGAATATTAACCAATTTGTTGGTTGGTTTTGGATGTAGGATCGAGTAACTAAGTAATTTGTCCCTCTTCCTAGTCAAATCCCGGAGCTTTCAGCACGCCCCTCTTACCCCCTCTTTAATGTTGGAAGCTGGGAGCGTGCCCCGAGTCTTTCCTAATTCCGCAACTTGAGCAAGTGAGTCCCAACTTGGGACTAACCAAGGACTTAGGAGCGCATCACCTCTACTTTTGGGGGGAAGAACTCCATGCATTGACTTTAAATGGGCCTAAAAGGGGAATGTACTATAATCATTAGCGCCTATCGCCTCTAATAAGAATAGACAATTATCTATTGGGAACGTAACATTAATGATAGGTGCAATAACCGCCCAACTCCCTAAATAAACCACCATTATAATGACATCTATGGAAATGAAGATGATTCTTTCAAAAGAGACAAAGAAAGTGACTTGTTGGCACATCAAAGGGGCCTTTGGGCAATCCAAAGAACTTGGGCCCAAAAGTTACCCAAAAACCTATAAGAGAATTGAGTCGAAGGAGGTGAATTAGTGCTAAAAAGCAATGAAGGAAGGAAACAATGAAATAGGTAGGAAAGATTCTAAGCAAAACACCGAAAAAAAATTTAGAAAACAACTTGCACATCCCCTAACCTTGGAAGTGCCTTTGCATGGCGAACGTTTTCAGCTAAAAAATCCTATAGGAAGAAAAAAAAGGAGCGGACCCACATTGGACACCCAAAACCCTCATGTCATTTGATGGGCAACAAAAATTAGCGAGAGAAGATAAACTAGGAGGCATACTAGAAGGCAACCAAGCTAAACATTTGTGGGGCTAGACCAAGAACCCCATAAAAACCAACTGTGAAATGAAATGGTTAAAGGCAAGATGAATGATAAAGGTTGGGTTAATGATGTGAGTGTCATTTGCAAGGGAAAGGAAAAACCCTCGCAAAACATTGCAATACACGAAAATGGGTTAGTGTAAAAAGAGCCTAGCAAGTGGATTGCTTTAGTGCATGCCTTCCAGAATGGATGAGTGACAAATCTCCCAAGTGGGAATGGTGGTTAAAGAAAAGGGGAACCTACTAGGCATAAAAAGACTAAATAAAAAAATTAAAAAAAAACAATTGCCTTCTAGCTACACAAAGTTCTTGGAAGATAACTTTCATGGAAATGGTGTTGAAGGCAATTGTAACATCCATTTGTAGAACCACCCAATCAGGATGGATGTAAAATAGCTTGAACACCATGAACCAACCTCCCCCCCCTTTAACTATTATGCCAAATTGATGAGGCAAATATTAAAAACATTGCAAAACTACATGCATAAAACTTTGTTCACTAATTGATATGGGGCCTCTCCCATCACAATCGGTCAAATGCTTCTAAAAGGCTTGGCCAAAGCCAAAAGCTTATCATTGCTAAGAATTCAAGCAGTGGACCTTGGGATATGACTCATAGTGTCATGAGAACACACATGGAAACATTGTGGGAAGCCGTTGGTTAAATATCCGGGGTCAAAGAGGTTTCGCAAGTGTTAAAAAACTATGCATTAAGGACCATTAGCTAGAAGATGTGGTAATTGAATGAGGCTTACCTAAAAGAATTTAAGGAAAACTCCAATTCGAGTTAAGTTGGAAATCATTTAAAGAGTCCTAGCATGGAGAGAACAAACTTGAAGGGTGAAACATTTGTAGGGCACTTATGGTCTCATAAGAAGTTGGGGCTGGGGCAAGGAGGGCAAGAGCCCTAGCAGGACAAACAAATTTTTGGCACAACCTAAGGCGAGACTCCATCCAAGATAACATGGAAGGGGCAAGACCAAAATTGGAGGGGTGCTTTGAAAGAGGGTGTTTGTTAAGGCGGCTCAAGTTGGAGAAAGAACCACTACTAGGGACTATGCCTATAAGACATGCTTAGCTTGAAGCTCTTCTCAATCACTTGTTAAAAATCATCAGAGGCATGCTTAAGTCTTCCTATGACGAATTACACCATCATAAGGGGGGAGGAAAAGACACCATTACAATAATAACAAGAAAAGATCCCATGCAACCACATCAAAAGGGTCACAAACCAAATAATCAAAGGGGTGCCAGAATGACAACTATACTTCGTGCCCCAAGATTTAAAGGATGTACACATACATTAGGGACAAGGAAGACCCAAATGGAAAGCTCTAAAAAGGTCTCAAGTCGAAACCCATGCCCAAGTTGAAGGTGGAGGAAAAAGGATAATACCAAAACCGGAGGGATGTTGTTTGCTAGGTAGGCAATTATCATGATATGCTTAGTAGTGCTTCTAATGTTGCACCATACCATAGTGTGAAAACACGACTCCATAGCCAAAACACGAAATGTTGTTTTAAATACGAAACCCCATTGAAAAAAGGCCCAAGGCCGGGTCCCATGCCTTCTATGGACAAAGAAGATCAAATAAGCCTTAAAAAAACAATAAACTTGAAGGCCGTATTTCGAAACTAGTACAAGTTTCTCATGGATGAGAATCATTATTAGTTGATTTTCAAAATTGTTCGGTGGACACTTGAAACTAGTGAGGACAACGGTCACATTATTTATGAAGTTTTTGCCATTAGAATTTTTCAACAACTTTGATAAGAAAAATATGTAGGATTGGAAGAATTATAAAAATTGCAACAATTATAATCTATTTACATGGCTGACGTAATCTCAAGCTCTTAAATGGATTCAAATATGAGTCCAAACTGAAAACAGTGGAAGAGTAGGAAGTTGGGGCACGTTCCCTAGCTCTCAGCACTTTGAGGGTAGAAGGGTGTGCTAGAGCTTCGGGATGGGACTAGGAAGATTGACAAGCATTTCAATCACTCACTCGAACCTGCACAATCTAAGTATCAAGTTGGTTAGTGCATAGTTTGAGCACTTTTGATGCTAAGACGAGCCACAGGCAAACTTGGACTCACAAGATTCACCAAAGCCCGGACTTGGGGGAAGCCACCACCTTCCCCCTTATAGTATATTTTGTGCCTCTCCATGAGGCCCACATTCAAATGGCATTTTATCCCAAAACTCCCAAATGAGAATCTTGAAAGTTCCAAAGTTGGGACTCCCGTGACTTTGGGGCCCCATAACTTTGTGTGCAAACCTCCAATTGAGATGAGATCTAAAACAAAGTTGTAGCCCTCGTCAAGAGCTTTTCAACAGTAGGTCGCACACCACCTGCATGTAAGGAAATTGGGTGGGAGTCAAACTGCCAATTTGATTCTCGACCTTTCTTTTGACCATAACTTATGTTTCAAATGTCCAAATGGGTGATGCAAGCCCATTTTAGACATCTATGTTTCAATAGCTTTTCAATGATATAAAAAAAACTCTTCAAACCAATGGGTTTTGACCCCTGCAATCATTCCTTAAAGATTCGGGAGTCCATTGGGACTCCAACTCTCAACATTGGAGTTCATTTAGAAGTGTGAGGGTTTGTTCCCTCACACTCTTTTGCACTCTTGGGAGTGTGATGGTTCATTCCTTCACATTTTTTTGCACTCCCGAGAGCATGAGATGTGATCCCTAGGCTTCCTTCTTGGCTCGCAACCTTGCAAGCCCTTGCCTTGGTCACAAGCCCATGGCTAGGGTTGCGACAATGGCATTAACTTGATGGAACCACCATCATGTCTAGCTTGGATGGCCAATGGTTGATGAGATGATGGAAAAGTTATTTATAACTATAGAAAAAATGATCTTGCAGATAATGGTCTTACAGTTCCTCTTCCAGTGTGTCCCATTTGCAACCTTTTCCTTGGTTGGTCACATGTAAATCCCAACCTTAAGCTTTAAGCCGTTTTTTCGTCTCTATGCACACCATTCATTGCACATGTTTTGCATATTGTTGTGTTTCCCCTTTATGAATAGCCATGGCCAAACTACAATTTCCATTGACTCACTATGTAGTAGTCCCCAACAATTTTTCCATTATCGCACTTGGATCCGCCTTGGCATCCCCTGCGCCTTTGCCTCCATTCATGCACTTCGCTAAACACCTACATTACTTGCACATGGCAATCTATGTGCTAGTGAGCTTCAAAATTTAGACTTGTCTTGTAACCTAGGGCTTGCCTCGACTTTTACCCGTTATAGACTTCTCAAGTGGTCTAAAGCCTTGTCACCTAGGATTACCATCTCCCGTCTTCCAACGTAATTGTAGACTTGCCTAGCTCGGGTCTTAGTGCGTTGTAGACATCTCCTTGGCTTCCTTACAAAAAACCCTTGCTCATTAACACCTATGCAGCTCACGATTGTTGTCAAATTGGGAGTTGAACCCAACCCAACACTTACTCACAACCCAAGCCACCACAAGGTGGTCTAGACTTGAGCCATGACTGGGTGAATCCTCTCACTTGAGGGTCCGCCTAGAAGGGCATGTCATCCACCTTTCTGTTCATTAGAACTTTGCTCCTTCTTTGTACCCAAGCGTTCAGAAGAATCTCAGTATCACTATTTCGATTTGAAATTCTAGTTGCAAATATATTTCGCGTTTGAACCTTGGACGTTGAGACAAGTTCGTTGATGTGTGCTGCCGCTGCCACACAGAGTCCGATCAAAAGTCCTCGACAAAGTCCAATCGAAAGTCCCAGGACCTATGCAAGGGGCTTCACCTCCAAGCTTCATTACACCAACTGGAGCTCCAACTCCAGACCATGGAGGCCTACTGGCGCAACAACGCCATTACTCATTTTGCTCTGCAATTGACCATCTTGCTTGCTCTTGGTTGGCTATTTCAAAGGACCAATGGAAATGCTGGAAAGAGACCATGATTTTCAATGTTCAGGTTTTTGTGTATGCTTTAGAGTTTTTTTTCAAGTCAATGGGGTTGCTGGATTTGGTAGCCTGAATTATTATTTTAATTATCTTGTCTGAACTAACAATCAATGCGTAATGACTATTTACAATCAGAGTTCTAGCACATTACTTGTGCACTTTTTTTTAATGAAAAAACCCAACTTTTAAAAATAAAAAACAAATTATTTTTTCATTAATTGGAAAATCGCTATAAATTCAATAACTTTTGCTCTGTTGATCCAAAAATTATTGTGCACTTTTGCTTTGTTGAGGGCTTTGCAGCAGTAACAAAAGTGGAAAGGCCTGGGCTCTGTTGGTCCAGAAATAATTGCCAAACAACAATCAAACATACACACTGCTAGGTACCTCCTTGTTGAGGGATTTCAGACGGTAACAAAAGCAGAGCGAGTGGGCTCACAAACTCAACTTTTTATTTTTTTAAAAATAATTTCCAAAACATGAACATCACTCTAAGTTCAATAACTTTGGCCCTGTTGGTCTGAAAATTGTGAACATACAAAGTCATGCACACTACTGCCTTGTTGAAGGTTTCTCAGCAGTAACGAAAGTGGAGGAACAGGCCCCACAGTGTGGGAGGGTTATGATTTATGACATGGACATCAAAGAAACGAACACTATCTCAATAGTAGATTACTTTATTGAACAGGTTAATACTTATTATTGTTGTTGTTAATATTTTTTATTTTGTTAGTGGTTTATGGGTTCAAATTTTGAGTAAACTTTGATTTGTTCATCAAAGTTTTAATTCATAGATGTTAGGAGATGCCGATCTCTCATATATCTAATATTGCCTTGACAGCAGATTCTTTGGGTTGTAACTACTTTGATCAAGAGCATTATTTTTGTGATGGACTGTCACATAGGACATGTGTGTGATGGAGTACCTAACTGAGGAATCTGTAGTAGAATTGGCGCCTCTCTAAACTGTTAGACATTCTGGAATGTAATAGGTCACACAAATTGAAACTTAAAGAATTCCATAATGTTTTACCATTGATGTTTCCAATAATGATAGTAGCTAAGTATACTTGTAGGGTGAGAGCAACAACAAGCCACCAAACTAAAATGACCATGTTTTCCCGTTCATTTTTCATTCATGTTCTTATTGTTGAACCTTTGATGCAAACATCCCAAGAGTTTTGCCTTCCCGTAAAGCAATCAGAGAAAATTCTTGGTGGATATCAAGGGCACCTTATATTTATGGATTTCCCTTCTTGAGATTGGGATGCATATTATGCCTACTCCTCAAGGGTGGGAAGGAAATTATGCCTACTTGTAGGTGTAAGAAGTAGGGATAAGAACCCTCCCATTCAAATGCCTCCAGATTTATGTAGGTTTGGTTCATGATAAGTTTTGCCTCGTGCTTTAGTAAAGCCCATGAGTGAGGGACATTCCCAGAATGTGGTGTGAGATTCGAGTATTGCCTTATTTTGAGGATGCCGCCACCCAAGGGATTTACCCTACACGTTACCTGGAGTAACACCCTACAAAAAAGGGAATTACCAGAGTTGGGCCAGTGCTCAGCTATTGCATCGCATGGGCCCTCCTTCCAATAATGTCCATGGACATTAGCCTACACATACGTGTTTCTAGTTGGTGGTCCTCTCTTTCAACATGCTTGCAAACATCTCAAAAGTTTCACCTAGTGAGACTATGTGATTCATATTAATTAGTTCATGAGTGCCTTCCTAATTTTATTTTTGGGGGGGAAAGAGCCATATTCATTGGCCCATCATGATTTTCTTTGGGACATTGAGCACTCCCCCATGGAAGCACCTCTTTGGACCCTGATTGCAAAGTAGAAATAAAAACTAATGTATTCCCTTACAGCCCACCTTTTCACTTTATATTCGTGAGAGTTAAACTTTTGGGCAAGTCATATGGGATAAATCTGAGGTGCTATTGGGAACGCATTGGGGAGCTTGAGGGGAACCAAATATGGAACCACATTGGGAACCAGGAAAAAATAAAAAATCCCTTTCCTCTTTCCCCCCCGGGCCCCCCAAAAGAAAACAACTGGACCCCTCATCAGTGCATGCTGAGCCTTCTAATTGGCTGCAGAAACTTTGATTTCCAAAGCCGTTTGTCACCATTTTTGGCCTGGGCACAAACTAGATGTCGCAGCAGAATTAAAACTGGACGTTCTTTGATTTCTAGATTTTCCAAGAGCCAGGAGGTTATTAAAAAAATGTAAAGCACTGCTACAAAACTCTGACAAGACCCCAGTATTGAATTCTTGGGCCAAGGAACAAGTCAATGCCAAAGCTTCCGCATGCTTACGTCATGAATACTAAGAAGAAGAACAAGACACCAATCATAAGCATTGTGCAGTTTTTAGTAGTTGACTGACCCTGTCACAACCTCAATTATTGCAAAGAGTCCAGTCCAGCTGCAGGAAGGCTCCCCTCAATTGGATTACAGGAGCATATTTTGTGAAAATCTAATTTAGAAAGGAGAAATGTCAGGTTGCATTCTTCTCCTTTTTTTTAGCATTTTGGCAACTGATTTTTTTTTTCAATGAAGCTAGTTTGGTTTTCTCGTTTTTTTCCACGAATATCCTACATTCGATGACTATTTAATTTAGCAATTAGAATGATTGGTGATATGGTTCAACTTTAGATTTCTTAGCTATGGCAATGAAACATTTTTTTCCATGTAAAAATCAAGGTCTCACAAAAATCAGCACATTGCTTAATCACAGCAACCAATTACCATTTCCCCTTGATGGAATTGAACCCCAACCACAAAGGGTCTTGTCTACTACAAGGGAGTCATGGACCCAACAATCACAAGCCTCACCCAACTTTCAAACATTCAAATTTCACTCCAACACCCAAACCATCAATTTTTTGCATACAATCCAACACTCGAAATGTCAAATTTCACATACAAAATTTTACAACATATGATAGAAACACAAGTCACAATTACACATCTATTTGATATTTTAGTATAACTTCATTCTACAATGCAATTGCATCATCATACAAGAAATTGAACAAGGTGAATTTTTTTGACTAAACATCTTATCACACAAGTTTAGGTGAATAATTAGTCAATTCCATAACTTGTTGTTCATGAATAAAAGATTTTTGAATGTTATCTCATCATTGCCAATTTCATGTACTCATCAAGCTTTTCATTCGAGATGGCAAAAAAATTTCTCTTCTTCCACAATCTAGAAACCATATTCAAACCAAAATGTTTAGCCATCATTCCATTCGCATCATGGGACATAGTGTGCTTGAAAAATGAAAACTATATATCTAGAAGAAAGGTGACCTTAATCCTTGAGATGGTCTTACAAGCCTTTTAAAAGCATTTTATCAACCTTGATCCAAAACCCATATGTTGTGCTATGAGTGTGGATAGAATAAATTTGTCCTAGAATCTTAAAACCAATAAATTTTTGAAGCTCATTATAATTTGAACACCAAGAGAAAAGCAAAACATCAAGAATGCATCATAAAAATGTGGCAACAAGTTTGTGAAATCATCAAACATAAAATCATTAAAGCTAGAAATTGGATCAATATAGAGGTAGAAGAATTCAACCTTAACAAGATTCACCACATCCACAAAATCCACAATAAAAACATATTGAGATTAAGCACACTTGATGAAGGTATGAACCACCTCCAACATAAACATTAACATGGCATAACCAAATTTAATTATAGGTCACATAACAACTCCAAGTTCTCATGAATCTTCTTGCAATGAAAATGCATTTTCATAATTAAGCAAATTTTATAAAGTTCATATATTTCAAAAGGTTGTGAGTAAAAAAAACTAAAAAAGTTACCACATGGATTCAATGTGGAATACCAAGGTAGTTTGGATAACACATTGGCTATTCGATTCAAGGATACATTTGCAAAACATTTTAGTCCACACCAATTTGGGGTGGCAACATCAGGCAAATGCGAGACAATAGTTCATGACATTCTTGGTGCGAGAATGTTATGGAAGCCCAAAGAAGCAAGAATTTTAAAGAATTTTATAGATCAACCAATGTAATTTGGTAAACATTCACGGGTAAAGAATGTTATGACAAGGTGCTAAATGAAGAATTTTAAAGAATTTTAATGTGCAAAATGAAGAATGTCATCACTAGGGTTCATGAGGTTAAAGCTATGTTGGATCTACATTCGAAGTGGGTGGTATTATAGGTGGATGTTTGAAACATGTTTAATTCAATTTTTCGGACAACCATTTTTTAGGGTGTGATATTCTACTAGCACCTTGGATCAGTTTTTTCCATTTCCCATTTGTTCGTAGGTTTTATGCATGCCCATCTCCACTATATTTTTCAGAGGCTTCTAGGCATAAGGATTTCATTGTCATTTCATTTGAGTCTAGTACATGACAAGGGAATCCTTTGGGATAAGTGTTGTTTACACTAACTCATTTTTGCACTTTTCATCCCACTATAACAGCCCACCCTACTTGTGTTTTTCCTTTGTTGGTAAATGATACGCACATAGTTAGTCTTGCCTCAGATGTGTTACTTGTTTTTTTGCAATTACAGGAGGAGTTTGGTGCATTAGGACTTTTAATGCAACTAACAAAATGTGTTGTTTGGTCTCCATAGGGGTTAAACTAATCTATATCACTTCTTCTAGGTTTTTTTACATTTGAGTCCGATCTTCATATTCGAAGTGCCCTAGTGGGTTCTTTGCCATTTATGGAGTCCTTTATATTAGAAGTGTTCTAGGAGGACTTCAGCACGATCATTAGCCTTCCTATGTTTGTAGATCTTCAAATAACTTTTACAATGTTTTCACTTTGTTATACCCAATGGCTGAGTTATTTACAATTTGTTTTTAGCATTCATAGATACCTTGTTGAAAAACCTATCCCCAACATCATTGGTAAAAACAACCATTATTTTTTTTTTACATTCTTCAACAAAATATCTAGCTTCAATCACTAGTAGAATTGGCCAAAATGTAACCATTATATTTGCGACTACATGTGACTATTAGTTATTTGCAACTACATTTGGACATTTTTGCAACTATTTCTTATGTTGGTCATATTTGCGACTATAGTGTAATTAGTTTGCGACTATTTTGGTGTTCATCTTTCCATGTGAACAACATTTAGTAAAAACAATTTATTTCCCAATAGTTGCAAATGTGACCAATTTAGTTGTAATCTTATGAATATATAAAGGTGTATTTTATGAATTTTAAGGAATATAGTTGGGTGTATTAGGATTTATAAATGTATATTTTGAATTTATATGAACAACCATATTAAATGTGTATTCAAATATTATTAGCATAAATGGCCTTGATATTATGGTTCCATTAAATAGTGTATATTTTGAGTATATTAAGATTTTATGTAAAATATTTGCTAGATATATTATGCCCACATTAAAAATTTATCCAAACCTTTTTATTATATTTTAAAAGATTATTACAAATAAAATTTATTATTATTTGTATCAATATTATATTATATATTATATATTAATTACATTTAATAGGAAATTTAATATAATAATATAATAATTACTAGGAAATATTAATATATAGTTTTAAGTTTTTATATTTCAAATTTATAATTGATATTTATTAATTATTCAATAATTATAATAAATCAATGATATATAAATTTTATTTTCAATTTTATTATTTTATTATTGTATATTAATTATTATATTAGTTAGTATGGAAATCTAATAAATTATTATACAAATGCAAAAAATATTTTCAAAGGAAAAATAACAAAATAATAGTGTATTAGTTATTAATAATTAACTAATTATTTCAATACTAGCCACTTACTAACTAGTTAAATTGGTAGATAAATTATTATAGTTAATATATATTTATATTTAAAATTATATATTATTATTATTTATATATCTAATAAATTAAGTAATATTTAATAATAACTAATAATATAATTAATTCAATAATCATAAGATATTGATGATTATTACTATAAATACGTAGTTAATTGGATAGTTTAGAAAATGAATTAGTTACTTTCTAGTTTAGTTGTTAATGAATTAATTTGCAAATTTATTATAAAAAAGTTTATATTGTATTCATTGAATAATTAATAATTTAATTAAATTAATTAATTAATTAATTAGTTGACTAATTATTTAGCTAATTAATTATCACTTACCTGCTTAATTATATATATTTCAAGATGAGAATGAAAAACAAAACATATGGGATAAAAATTTTAGTTACAAATTGTTTGTGACTAAACATTTTTAGTCGCAAATGATTTGTAACCCTAAACCATATGTTTTGGCTTTCATTCTCATCTTGAAAAGTATATAAAAAAAGTGTTTTGCCTCACATTTCCATATTTAAAAAGATGGGCATATGGGATGAATCAATAAAAATGACTTAACCCAAAATAAAATAAACATATTCATGTATTTACACCTAACTACCTACCTCCTTAACTTACCTACTTACTTTTTTACCTACCTACCTACCTAAGTAGGTATTTGGCATAGGTAGGTAAATAGTCCTATCTATATAAACGTTTAGCTTAGATGGGTAGGTAGATATATAGGTAGGTAGGTACCTAGTTCAACCTAATACCTAAATATTGATTTAAATTTAATTTGAAAAAATTCAATTAATATGCCACATGACAAATTTATGTTGCACCATGTGCCACAATCTAAATCATCCAAACATAAAAATTAAACATCTTAGATTATTTCAAAATAATAAAAAAATATTTTTAATTATTAAAAGTTGGAACATGTGGCAACACATAACTTGTTCCCATTGTTCACCAAAAAAGTTGCATCTTAGTTGTAAATGACAATACATATGACCAATCAAAGGATGAAGGCGTATTTCGTTGATTTTTTCTTTCTTCCAAAATTTGTTGTCGTTTGTGACTAGTGTCAATGCGATTTGTCCAATGTGACTATTGAAATTTTAGTTGCAAATGTCGCTTGTAACTAAAAGTTAGTCTCATGGACCAATTGTAAAATGACCATTTTCTACTAGTGAAAGATAATAATTGCTCCTTTCCCTCAACAAATGTACATAACACACATCAAGTACTTAAAAGACTAAGTAGTCATCCCTTATTATAGATTCAATCCAAGGAGATTTGGTTACCTAAAAATCATGAAAGATTTGAGTCTTGTTATACAAATATTTAGGTTTTTTGGATGGAGTATTTTATGCACTAGAGCTGCAATGTCCAAAAACAATCAATGGCTTAGGAAGAGGAAAAGCATATGAACTTGTGTTTCGACCAAAGAAAAAAGCTTGAAATGAAAGTTGTTTGGAACTTTCTATGGCACCATTACAAAAGGCCTCAAAAGCTTCACAAATTGAAGACACACAAATTAAAGATGATGGAATAAAACATAGGTAAATTTATTTTAAAAATTAACTTCTAAAATCAAATAAAAACACACACAAATTGAATGCAATTGAACCGCACATGGTAAATTGAATAAAAAGTTCAATGAAAGTTGAAGTCATGCAAATCTCAAATAGGAAACAAGTTCATCACAAACATGCACTTGAAATGGTACTCTAGTTTCACCTACTAATGCATGTACCATTATTTCCTATATTTGAGGATCCATGATCAATGCTTGATTACTGAATTGATCCATGAAATCATTTGTAATCATTTGCCACAATTCATCTTAAATGAATGGACATGTTCTTATTTTATGTCCCTCTTGTTAACAAAATGTACATTGCTCTAGATTGAACACCTTTCCTAGTCTTGAAGTGTTTGGCAGTATAAAATTTTTGGGTAGTTCTAGTACATATGCCACTTCAAGCATCCAATGTAAAATCCATGAATCATTGTAGCATGTCCTTGAAGTTGCTAATGTTATTTCTACAATGTTTAATTAATTTAACTATGGGTAATTCCACCTATTGCACAGATAAATGCCTCAATCCCACTTGTGGTTGTGTAATAAACACCACTAGTTGAATAGTTGGATATGTTTATGTGTGCAACATTTGAATCTCCAAATCTTGTTCATGTCCCTCCTCATCATGTGTTGCATACCATTGCATAGGTCAAGTATTTTCAAAAAATTGTTTCATTTGAAGCCATCGACCAAACATGGGTTATGGTTTCTTATTATTTATTAACTACATCTTCATCCAAAATTGTGTCCCAACCCATAGGTACCAAATCTATTCAACATGGGGTTTGCTCCAAGTGATTATGTAACCATTTGTTAACATTTTTTTGTTGGGGTGATCCACGTCGTAAGCACAACTTCAAGAACATGTTCATTTTTCTAATACACATTCCCCTTCTTGACCTCATTAACTTCATAAGAATCTTACTAATGTTAATGTAGCAATCAAGCATTTGTTAATTGTGCATCATGCCATTCCTCCCTTGTTTCAAAAGAAACCATGGACCCTAAGGTCATTGGATTTTATTCTCAAAAGTATAGGGCTCATGATAAGATGAACATTTCTAAGAATGTTTACAACCTTTTTGGTTGCAAGCATCTTCTTGCATTTCATCCTATTTCTGCTCCTTCTATAACTTACTTGATCCAATTGTCTTTGTAAAATCTTAATCACCATTCTCGACATACTTACATTAAATTCTTAAATATCACTTGTTTTAATATTTTTAGACAAGTATCCTTCCAACATTTGTTGTTGTAGATCCACATCCTTAGTCCATAAAACAATTTGATTCACAAATTTATTAATTAATAGATTTTTTGGTTCTTAATTACCTATCAACATCAATTCAACATGTAATTAATTACAACTTTTTTTTATCAACAAAAAATCAACAAAATGCAAACATGAAATTACAAGATCCTAAATTGAATCTCCCAAATTTGCATCTTGTGGATGGTCACCAAATGGTCAGTAATAATATCTAATTCTTGGTTAGATTTTTTAGCAAATTTATAAAAGTTCCTACAACTATAGATCTACATGAAAATTGATTACAAACTTATAATTAATACAAACATGTACTATTCTTCTATAAATACTAATTAATGTTGTCTAAATTCTACAAGTAATTTTATAGTTTTTGACAATTCTTTCATGAAAACCTTCAAAACTTACTTAAAAAATCCAATACATACATACATGTATTTTCAAGCTTTCGAAGCTCTCCAAAATTGTATTAAAAAAGATCATACCCACAAACAAAAGGTGAAAGAATATGTTCCAATTTTTTTTGACAAAACCCTACACAATTTAAAAATAATAACTCACTAATACTAACTAAACTACTCCTTGTTGATGCCCAACCTATCCTCTTATCCCTTTAACATTGGCCTTTTGTCTCTTGGACACCTACATATGGGGAGATGGATGGAATGAACTATAACTTTTAATTAAAATTGAAGTAAATTTTATGCAAAATAGAAAATAAAAAGTATTTAGCTCATGAAAGACTTAATGTCATCAAATTCTAGTTACCACTTCCATGTGTCAATCATACTTTTCACATTTGACAACCATGAGACGTTCAAAAGTTTCTTGAATGCATTCCAACAAACCATTTCATGTGAAAAATGGCTAGATCAATTTCAAGAATGTTAACATGGATTATAATGTCAATCTCATGTGTCCTTTTGAATGAAAGTCTTCTTAAAGTGGTAATCTCTTGAATGGGTTGGATGATTTTAAAATCAAAGCTGATGTCTTAGGAGGGTGGAGGAGCGGCAATCCTTAAATGTGTAAAGATTGGACTTGTTTTCATTTCCCATGCAACACATGTTTCCTTCTTTAACATGTTTTCCTTTAACCCTCCTTTTATTGCATCAACTTATTTTTTTATGAATTTTGATATTCACATATTTCTTGATTAAAATAGTAGTGATTTTTTGTGATTTGGATATTAAAACATGTCCTTAAATGTTCTAAAAGATGGCTTAAAAACTGTGTTTAACTAAACAATTTTATAAAAAATGACTCAATAGGATTAACAATATTTGTTCAAATTATTCCATATTTTAACCACAAATATAATAAAAAAAGTTCTATATGATGACATAAATTTTTTAGTATGATAAATCACCAAATTTTGTGGAATTGATGTTAGAATCATGGATTTTTCCATGAAATGGATGCATTAATAAGGACAATCAAATTAATTCTATTAATCAAAAATTTACATTCCAAAGGTTTGGAAAGAAGTATAGGAGATGTGGGTGCAAAAAAATGACATTATTTAAAATTTTAATAGGGTTTTGGCACTCTAATTGAAAGTATGTCATTATGGATTGTTTAAATAATCTTGCATCCTTTTTTGGCATATACTTGAATAAGACATTCAAAATTTATTCAATTGATTTGAATCATTCATTATAACATTTATTAATTGAAAGCTTAAATATACATATCCCCCTTTCATTGTTTAGCATTTTAAAACATTCATTTTGTTAAATCCTTACTTTGGGACTCAAGACATAAGACAAATGGGTGTCATTGTTCTTAATGTGGTACCCCAATCGTGAATGCACTTTAATGCTCTGCTTTATAAAAAAACACCAACCATTATTGTAAGGTCAAAATCATATCAAAGAAAATAGATCGTGGCATTTTTGTTACATGTTATTATGGGTCTCGGTGTGGCTTTAAAGGTGCATCTTACAAAGTTCATAAGTTTTGGTTTTGTCATGATGACTTCAATTGTTATGTTGGAAATAAAGAAAGGAAGTATGCAATGGATAGATTGTTTTACATACAATATGGCATGTGCAACAAGGGACTAATTTCATTCAAAACAAGGTTGTACATTGGGAAAAATTGAATTTTTTTTTGGCAAACAATAAAAATGTTTTCTTCAAAATCTTTTTAGTGATGGGAGATTTTTCTTAATCAATATTCCATTAAATCTAGATGGTTGGTTGACAATTCACAACAATAAGAATATTTGACATCCGATAATTTTCAAACTTTCAATTCAATAAGTGGGAGGTTGGTTGAATTCTAAAAGCAAGTATTGCATTTGTGCCCACCTTCATTCCTCCTCCAAGATATGTATGAGTGGATCTACTGCATCACCTCAAGGCCACTTGAAAATCATAAACGATATGAAGTGACAATAGGAAATTTTTCAACTTGAATTTACATGAATTTTATCACGATGATGGCATGTTCAAGAAAATGGGTGCATTGTAAGCACATGTATTACATTTTGCAACATGTGATGCTTTGTAAGCAAATGAAAATTTTCATTTGTTGTTAGATGTGGAATTGGAACAAAGTTCATAAACTAACAAATAATGTTAAGGCTATAATGTACAAATAATAGGTTAGGAATGTAGATGTGCATATGTTGCTTTAGTTTGTATATACGAGATGTGAAAATGAGTGCATCCAATGTTATATTAAACTAGTAAGAAATGCACGGTAATATATATATATAACTTGAAGCACAATTTAGTGTGCATGGTAGGATGAAAATGGAGGGTTTAAGGTTTACACATATAAACACATTTGTCATGTCAATTTCTTTCATGTGGCTTTGCACTTGAATTTTCTTGGTCAATTAGTTAAATGAATGTATAATTCAAGGAAAGACATTGATAATTAAAATAATAAGATTAATAGTTTGGGGTGAATGCATCCTTGGGTGGTTACACTAGGAACCACCTCAAGGAATGGCTAAGGACCCAAAAATGGCCAAATCATTTTCTTGGGCCTTTTACATTAAATGTTTTCACAATTATAATTTTTTTTTTCATGTTTATCAATTGCATACTAATATATGGCTTGAATTTTATTTTGGAAAATTTGAAAATTGCTAAAAATTGTATTGTTAATTAAAATGGCCCTTTAAAAATTTGATAACATTAACTTTGGAAATTCATAATTAAAATTTACTTATTCAATTCATTAATTTCCTAGTAAAAATAAAAATAAAAATGACTTCCAAATTACTTTTTTAAAAAAATTCCCAAGAAAATTCTCAAATCATGTTTCAAATTTGTGTACATGACCAAAAAATCTAAGAAAAGGAACCGTTATTACATTCCTGAAACTTTTTCTAAATGCAATGATTAAAAATATCAAAATAAAAAATATTTTAAATATTATTGAAATTTCAAATCTATAGAACCTAATAAATGTACTCATTACAAAAATTATGAAAATATTTATTAAGTGTTTCCTACGATTTTAAAAGTTTGATGGGTCCAAAAATATCAAGGTGTGACATTCTTAATGGTACCACCCAAGAATGGGCTTGTCCTTTGAGATTTAGGATGTTTTGGTTGATGTAGAGCTTGAAGCAAAATCCAAATATGAAAAATTTGTTGTTATATATGTAGATGGACAATACATTAAATATTGATATTGTTAAGTATTGAAATTCTTTCCTTCGGATTTAATCTTGAGCTGATTGGTCAATACTTGAAGTGAATGCAAAGTGTGAAAGAATACATCCAAAGTTACAAGTTGGGTTGCACAATGTTATGATTCAAGGCTCAAGCATAAGTTTCTAAGTTTATGTACATAATGTTCCAATAGCAAGGTTAGAAAACTAATCCCACCCACCCTCTTTCTAGAACTTTAATCCAAACCTTCATTCAATACCAATTTTCATCCATGTTTTTCATCCAAAGCCACACGTGAAAATATTCTACCACATGTCATCAAATATTATAGGAACATTTCATTGAGGTAGACATAACATTCTTTAAAATATTTTGTCAACCTCACATATTGCTCATGTTCACTTGCTCACAACAAAACATTATTGACCTTTCTAAATTTTAGAATGTGGGACACCAAATTGTTGGAACCAGCAAAAGTGAAAGAATTTCCTAAACCTTTCAATGTAAATTTTGTATATATGACATCAATCCCTATTTCATCCCTTAAATTGATTTTTACAAGTGTTCCTTTACTTTCATATCTAACTCTTCTCCTTTTCATATTTTATTTTCAGTTTTGAAATTTTAACATTACGTCTATTTTTCTTTCAGATCTATCTCTATAAATACATGCTTTATTTTCGTTTTTGAAAACTAACCTCTAACCACATGTTTTGTTTTCAAATCTAATCCTTTTATGCGTTATACTTCTAAATACGAAATGCAAACTTCTATTCTACTCCTCACCACAACTGCATTAGGAGCTAAAATCTTCAAGAAAGATTGTAGTTCATTTGTTACATTAGTTAGTATGGAGGACATATTAATTGAGAAAATTGGAAAGGAAATTGTTAGAAACAAATGGGGTGGTTGTTGTGTGCTACTAAATCAATCACCAACATTGTCAAAATCAACAAAATCACACACATGAAAACATGCATAAATTGGGAATTTTTTTTAAACATGAAAGATGAAACTTTAAAGCCACATGACCATAAGGATATAAACCCTTCAAACACAAAAA
>Ga0209611_10006330_pt1 | contig 19477 bp, 16 predicted proteins | sample S1TSphgellanicum_3_FD_187693 | JGI IMG/M metagenome (GOLD analysis project Ga0209611, IMG submission 187693) | Host-associated microbial communities from peat moss isolated from Minnesota, USA - S1T2_Fc - Sphagnum magellanicum MG (SPAdes) (version 2) | ecosystem: Host-associated > Plants > Peat... | reverse complement strand
CTGCGGCTTGAGCACCGCCGCATCGCCGCTCATGAGTGCGCGCCTCCAGTGCGATGGTGTGCCGGAAATGTGGGTGACTCCGGCGGCCGCGGCGCGCGCCAGGAATTGCAGCGTGGGTTCGCCGGCCGAGGACAGCACCAGAGGGGAGCCCGACAGCACCGCGCGCAGATAGATCTGCAGCCCACCGTAGCGGCGTATATCGTAGAACGTGCTCCAAATCATCGCCGCGCCGGAAGAGGCGCGCGTCGGCAGCGCCCCCCCCAGGCTGTCGAGCGTGTGCAGAACGAGCTTCGGTGTTCCCGTGGTGCCGGAGGTCAATAGAATCCATTCGGTGGGATCGCCGCAGCGGCGCTGCACGTTCGCCGGCTCGGGGCGCGCGGTGACCACGATGGGCGTGAGCCCGTGAGGCGTCGCCACGATGGGCGGCCCGGCCGGCGTCGACACGGCCGGCGGCGCATCGAGCACGATGGCATCCGCCTGCGCGGTGGCCGCGACGCCGGCGAGTTGTTCCGGCGTGAGATCGGGCGTGCACAACACCATGCGCCGCGCCACGCCGTCGAGTTCGATCAGCGCCAGCGCCGTCGGCAATTGCTCGCGCGTCGCTATCAGCACCGAGCGGCCGCGCAGCGACGCGTACGCCGCGCCGAAAATCGATCCGGCGGCGAGCTCACTCAGCTTCACCGACCCACCGCGGCTCAGAAATTCCCCGGCGACCGCGGCGCCCGGCGGTGCTATCGACTCCCACAGACACTTCACCATCTTCGCTCCGTCGTCCAACCGCCCGCCAATTCTAGCAGCCTGTCCGGGGTGCGTCGTCGCGAGGCCTGCCGCAGCAGATGCACCTCAGGCAGGCCGCCGGCAACAGGCCTCCGGATAGTCGGCTCTGACATAATCGAGACGCCGCCCGGTCGCTGCGGCGCGCTGCGCCGTCCGGCTCAAACGCGCGCCGACTCCGGGTAGCGTTGCAAAGCGGTGGCGACGGGAATTCTGACCAGCAGGGTGGTGCCTCCCGCAGCCGGGCTTCTCAGGTCGAGCAGACCGCCGAGCGCGCGCACCCGGTGCCGCATGGAGGCGAGGCCATGCGAACCGATGGCGGTCCGCGGATTATCGGGAATGCCGATCCCATCGTCCGAGATCTGCATCACGACACTGTCGCCATCCAGGTCGAGCGCGACGTCCATGGATTTGGCCCCCGAATGCTTGACGATATTGGTAAATGCCTCCTGCGCGATTCGAAACAGCGCAATGGCGGCCTCGGATGTGAATTGCGGCTCATCCTCCGGATAGGCCTCGACGCATTTAAGGCCGGCACGGCCGCAGGTTTCCTTCAACTGCCAGCGCAGCGCGGCGAACAGCCCGACGTTGTCCAGCAGCGTCGGCCGCAGCTCTTCGATGATCCGCCGCTTGAGGTCGACTCCGGCCGCCAGAGTCTGCTGCACCCGATGCAGCCGCTGCCGGGTGTCAGCATCATCCGCCGGCAGATGCTGTTCCGCCCAGGAGATGTCCATGCGCGCACCGACCAGCAGGCCGCCGAGCTCGTCGTGCAGTTCGCGAGCCAGCGCCGCCTTCTCGCGCTCGGACACGCTTTGCAGATGCGTCGAGAGTTCGATCAGTTCACGGTTGCGCTCCTCCGCCTCGAGCTCGAGGATGAGTTTCTGGTCGCGCAGTTCCGCCGTCTGCAGAGTGCGGCGGCGCAGATCCACGTACACCAGCCGCGCCGCGACGCCGACCAACAGCATGTTGAAAATCGTTCCGGCGACGGTGATCCAGCGGCTCAACGTCAGGGATTTGGACCAGTGCTCGGCCGCGGCCGCGTGCTCGGCGGATTCGCGGCTGCGCAGACGATCGAGCAGGTCGTTGATGGCCTCCCCGGTATCAGACCCGACCCTGGTCTTGAGCAGGGCGACCGCGGCGTCGATCCCCTCACTCTTCTGGACCGCGACGATCAGCGCGAGGTCGGCGAGGCGCTTGCCGATCAAGACGTGCAGCGTCGACACATCCGCGAGCTCGGAATCGAAGCCGGCGTACGCCGCCTGCACACTCTCGAGCTGCGGAACGACATCGGCGACGCGCTTGCCATAGGTGTCCAGGTAGCGCTCGTCGCCGGTGAGCAGGAAACCGCGCTGCGCGGCGATCGAGCGGACCACCGTATTCTGCAGTTCGGCGATGGCCTCGGTGCGCAGCGCGGATTTTTGCAGGCGTTCGCTGGCCTCCTGCAAGCGCGCCTGGCCGGCGCCGGTCAGGAAGAACAGCGCGGCCAGGAATCCGATGATCAGAAACGGCGGTACCGCAACATACCATCGGCCCAATCCATCGAGCGCCTCACCGAGAATGTTCACGCGGCTCATTGCCGAAGCACTCTACTCGAATTGGCCGCAAACGCGAATGGCCGAATATCATGCGTCAGTACAGCGCCAAATTCGACGTTTCGACCAAGTTCTCGATCTTGAAATCGACCGGTACCGCGATCACCGGCACGCGCTCCCTGCCCAGCATCCAGGCTTCGAACGCATGCAGCGGCAGCGGCTCGGAGTACAGGTAGCCCTGTGCGACGTCGCATCCGAAATTGCGCAGCCGCAGGGCGGCCTCCTCGCTCTCGATGCCCTCGGCAATGACCTTGAGGCCGAGTCCGTGTCCCATGTCGATCGCCGCCCGCACCACGGGAGCGCTCTCCGGATCGGCTTCCAAGCCCTGAACGAAACTGCGGTCGATCTTCAATTCGTGCACCGGCATGCGCGCGAGATGGCTGAGCGAGGAATAGCCGGTGCCGAAGTCGTCGATGGACAGGCTGACGCCCAAGGCCGCGATGGCCTCGAGCATGCGCAGCGCCCGCACGGGATCATCGATGAAGCCGCTCTCGGTCACTTCCAGCGTGAGGAGCGCAGGCGGCAGCTGATGACGGGTCAAGAGGCTCGCCAAGCGGGCATCGAGCCGCATGTCGCCGATATCGTCCGCACTGATGTTCACGGCGAGGCACAGCGCCTGGCCCGCCCGGTGCCACGCGGCTCCCTGGGCGATGGCATGATCCAGCGTCCAGCGTGTCAGCCGCCGGATAAATCCGGTTTGCTCGGCGAACGGAATAAAGTGTGCCGGACCCAACAACCCGCGCTCCGGATGCTGCCAGCGCAGCAGCACCTCGGCGCCGGCCACGCGCCCGGTTTTCAGTTCGATCTTCGGCTGGAAGAACATTCGCAACTCGTCGCGCTCGACGGCGCGGCGCAACTCGCCGAGCAGCGACAGCTGGTCGCGGGCCGCGGGCTGCAATGCCTCCTCGTAGACGGCCAGTGCGCGCTTCTCGCGGCGCGCGCGGTCCAGCGCCAGATCGGCGCAGCGCATCAACTCATCGCTGGAGGCGCGTCCGGCGCCGCTCTGCGCCAAGCCCAGGGTCGCCGTGATGTCGATGGGCTGGGCTTCGACGAACACGGGGTCGGCGAGCGCGAGCACCAGCGAAGTGCCCCAGTGCAATAAATTGCCGGAGTCCGGCAACCGGGCGAAGGCGGCGAACTGGTCGGCTGCCAGACGCGCCACCGCCGAGTTCACCGACGGCACGGCCGCCAGACGCGCTGCCATCTTGGTGAGCACCGCGTCGCCCACCGAATATCCGAGATGCTCGTTGATGCGCCGGAAGCGCTCCAGGTTGATGACGGCAACCGCGATCGGCAAACCTGCGGACTGCGCCAAGGCGCGGTCCAGGGCCTCGGAGAACGCGGTGCGGTTCATGACCCCCGTGAGCGTATCCTGGTACGCCAATTGCCGGATGAATCGATCGCGGGTTTGAACCGCCGTTTGCATGAGCTGCAGCCCATCGGCAAGCACGCCGAGCTCATCCGGCCGCTGCAAGTCGAGCGGCACGTCGTAGGCGCCGCCGCGCATCCGGTCGACCGCCCGCGTCAGGTCCTGCAGCGGCCTCGTGATGTTGCGCGCCAGCCAGAAAGCCGCGACCCCGGTGGCCAGCAGGCTGACCGCTGCGATCAGGAACAGCACGCGCGTCAGGCGCTCGAACGGCGCGCGCGCCTCGGCGAGCGATCGGGAGAGGATCGCCACGACCTCCGCATTGCCCCACTTCGACACGTCGATACGTCGCGAAACGACGTCGGATCGGCGCTCCGCGGGCGCCGGGATCGTGCTCACCGCGTCGCTCCAGCGACCGCCGGAATTGACCGACAAGGTCACCGCAAGGCCGGTGATATCGGCCAGTTCGCGTGCCGCCTTCTGATCGAGCTCGAAGGCCATCGCGATCCATGCCACGGGCAGCGGGCTGCGCACCGGGACCGTCACCAGTTGGTAGATGCGGCCGTCGTCGACCATGACAGTGATGCCGCTGTCGTCGACGGTGCTGCGCCTCTTCATGGGCGCGGCGGGGAAAGGCGTGCCGGCCTGGATGTTGAGGCCGGAGGCGGCAATCACGTCGCCGTCAAGCGAGGTCAGCACCACCAAGGCGGCGCCGATCCGTGCGCCGCTGTTCTCGAGCACCGAGACCAGGGTTTCGGTGTCGCGCGTTGCCACCGCTTCGCGGAATCCGAAATCGGCGGCGACCGCCTGCGCCGCCTGGGTCAGCTGGCGGCGGTTGCTTTCCAGGAGCCGGGAAAACACCGAGGCGCCGACGTCGAGTTGGCGATTCACTTCGCGTTCGGCGTTGCCGCGGTTGGCGGCGGAAACCGCGCCGAGCGCGGCGGCCAAGACGGCGGCGAGCAGCAGCAGGAAGGTGACCGCGATTCGAGTACGAAGTGTCACGGGATCCTTACTCGGGCCATGCCGCGACCGCGGCGGCCGCGCTGTCCACATCGATCTTCAGGGGGATGCTCAGCGGCCCGGCAGCGACCACGATCTGCTGCGCGGCGATGGCGGCGGCGTTCGGATGCCAGACCCGCAGGCGGTAGCGGCCGGCGGGCAGGTCCATCGACACGACGCCGGCGCTCGTGGTCTTGCCGAAGTAGGGGGTGTCGACCACGCCGACGAACGCCGACATTTTGTCGTGGATGTTGCAGCCTAATACCACGAGTCCCGGTTTGTCGAATATCACCGAGGTCTTCGATGGGCCCGCGTACAGCTTGAGCGTGAACATCTTGGCGGGTGAGAACGAATAGACCTCATGGCGGATGCGGTCGCTGTTCGGGAAAGTCACGGCAGTGCCGGTGCGTATGACGATGACGTGCGGCACGAAGGTCTTGTTGACCTGGTCGATGATGGCCTTGTCATGGCCCGGCGGCGGCGTCGCGTCGAGCGGATCGAAGATGATCGCGGCGTCCTGCACCTCCGCGCCAGCCCGTGTCGTAACCGCGACCGTGACGGCGGCGGCGAGCGCCGATTGCGCAAACAGCAGCACGAGCAGCGCCGCCGCACCCCGCACGCAATGATGCAGGCGGGTCATTGCGCGGCGTTCTTGGCGGGTTCGGCCACATCCTGCGCAGGCTCCACCACGTCGCGCTTCATCGGCGCGAGCAGCCGCAACAGCTCGTTGGCGGCTCCTTGACTGACTCGCCGTTCCTTCAGCACATCGCGCAGATCGGCAACCATGCCGTAGAACTCCGCCTGCGAGATGTGGTGCCCGGCATGCACCTCCTTCATGGAGTCCCCGGAGTAATGGCAAGGTCCCCCGGATAGATCGCAGATTTGCTCGGCGAGCAATCGCTTGATGCGACTCAGGTTCGAGTCTTTGAAACTTCGCCCGAGCTGCGGGTCCGTGCTGACCCGGTCGATGAGGGTGTCGGCAATGGCGGCGACTCCGGTGGCGCCGCCCAGCCGCTCATAGAGGCTCGTGGGTGCGCTCCATGCATCGTCCGTGGCGATGCCCGCGCACAGCAGCAGCGCAGCCATTGCCATCCGATTTGTGATGCCGATCATAAGTAAACTCGTAAAGTCCTAGTTAAGCGCAGCCGAGCCGGCAAGGCTGTGCGTTTGAACACAATATTTCGCTGCGGTGCGCACTAACCTTGCCGGCTGTGAAAAGATCGATTCCGTACGCATGCGCCCTGGCGGCGGCGGCCGCCTCAGCCGTTCAGACGCCCGCCATCGCCGGAGACCGGCTCGAATGGACCGGAGCGGTCACCCAGGTCGAAGGAGCCGCAGGTGGGGGCCTGGTGCCATGGGCGCTCATCGGAGGCCTCGGCACCGACGTGCAGGTGGGGGCGTCCGCCTTTGCAACCTACGTTCCCACGCAGGACTTTGCGCTGCGCACCGCCGGTGCCGGCGTCGGCGTCGACGACCGCGTCGAGATCTCGTGGGCACGCCAGCGATTCAACGCGGACTCGGTCATCCCGGGACTCACGTTGGGGCAGGATATCGTCGGCCTCAAGGTGCGGCTGGCGGGCGATGCGGTGTTCGATGCCGATACCTGGCTGCCGCAAATCGCTCTCGGGGCCGAGTGGAAGCGGACTCTGGACTTCGACGAGATTCCGCGCGCCGTCGGCGCCGCACACGGCGCGGACGTCGATTTGTACATCGCCGCGACCAAGCTGTTTTTTGCCGCCGTCGACGGCCGGAATGTGATCGTCGACGCGACCGTGCGCCGAACCCGCGCCAATCAATTCGGCCTGCTCGGCTTCGGCGGCGACGGCAGCGGTTATTCGTACGTCCCGGAGGTGTCCGCCGCGCTTTTCTTGAACGACGACTGGCTGCTCGGCGCGGAATACCGCGACAAGCCCGACAACCTTCGAGCGTTCCGCGAGAACGGCGCCGCGGACGTGTTTCTCGCGTGGGCGCCGGTGAAATGCCTGTCCGTGACCACGGCCTGGGTGGATTTGGGGCAGATTGCCGGCAAGCCGACGCAGCGTGGCTTCTACCTCTCGCTGTGGCTGGGTTATTGAGGCGAGGCCGCTGGCCGTCACCGACGCAGCGGCGTCCATGTCCCGGTATGCTGGGTTATTGAGGCGAGGCCGCTTATCATTGCGGTCCGATGCCCACCGTCCGACTCGACAAAGTTTCCTTGAGTTTCGGCCTCAAACCCCTGCTCGACGCCGTTGACTTGCAAATCGTCAAGGGTGAGCGCGTGTGCCTGCTGGGCCGCAACGGCGAGGGCAAGTCCTCGCTGCTGCAGCTGATCACGCGTCAGATCGTGCCCGACAGCGGCGAAGTCTGGGTGCGCCCGGGCGCCCGCGTCGCAAGCCTCGCCCAACAGGTCTCGCCCGGCGGCGAGGAAAGCGTGCGCGATGTGGTCATGAGCGGCTTCGCCGCCGGGGCGCCGCTGCACGGCGACTGGCAGGCGGAGCTGCTGGCGGATCAGGTCATTTCGCGTCTGCAACTCGAACCGCAGGCCGTCATGGACGCGTTGTCCGGCGGCTGGCGGCGGCGCGTGATGCTCGGCCGCGCGCTGGTCTCGCAGCCGGATCTGTTGTTGCTGGACGAGCCGACCAATCATCTCGATATCGACGCCATCGCCTGGCTCGAAGGCATGATGCTGGAATTTCCCGGTGCGCTGCTGTTCATCAGCCACGATCGCGCCTTCGTCAGGCGTCTCGCCACACGGATCGTCGAGCTCGATCGAGGCCGGCTCCGCGTCTGGCCGGGCAATTACGACGAGTACGTCGTGCAGAAGCGCGCCGCCCTCGAGGTCGAAGCCACGCACGCCGCGCTGTTCGACAAGAAGCTCGCCCAGGAAGAGGTGTGGATTCGCAAGGGCGTGGAGGCGCGGCGGACGCGCAACGAGGGCCGCGTGCGCGCGCTCGAACAGCTGCGCATCCAGCGCCGCGAACGCCGCGATCGCGTCGGGACCGCGGAGATTCGCGTGCAGGAGGCGGCCGCGTCGGGCAAGCTGGTGTTCGAAGCGAGCAGCGTCACGCACGCGTTCGGGGCGACCCCGGTCATCGAGGATTTTTCCGCGCGCATCATGCGCGGCGACCGCATCGGCATCATCGGCCCGAACGGTAGCGGCAAGACGACGCTGATCAAGCTGCTGGTCGGTGAATTGGAGCCCACCGCGGGTACCATCCGCCGCGGCACGCGTCTGGCTCCGGCCTACTTCGACCAGCAGCGCGAACAGCTGGACCCGTCGGCCTCCTTAATGGTCAACGTGACCGGCGGCAGCGGCGACACCGTCGTGATCGACGGCCAGCCCCGGCACGTGGCGGGTTACTTGCGAGATTTTTTGTTTCCGCCCGAGCGGCTGCAGGCGCCGGTGAGCATGTTGTCCGGCGGCGAACGCAACCGCCTGTTGCTGGCGCGGCTGTTCGCGCAGCCGAGCAATCTGCTGGTGATGGACGAGCCGACCAACGATCTCGATGCGGAGACGCTGGAGCTTCTGGAGGAGCGCGTGGCGAATTATGCGGGCACGCTGCTGCTGGTGAGCCACGACCGCGCGTTTCTCGACAATGTGGTGACCAGCACGCTGGTGTTCGAGGGCGGGGGACGCGTCGGCGAGTATGTGGGCGGCTACAGCGACTGGGTGCGGCAGCGCCGCGCGCTCGCCGTGCCGAAACCGCGCGCGGTAGCCGTGCCTGCCACCGCGCACGCGCGGCCCGCCGCCGCGCAGTCCTCAACCGCGAAGTCCGCCGCCGCGCAGACTCCAACCGCGCAGTCCGCCGCCGCGGAGCCGGCAACGGTGCCCTCAGCAACCGCACAGCCCGCGGGCAAAGCCGGGGCATCGAAGCGGCGCCTGAGCCACCAACAACGGCTTGAACTCAAGGGGCTGCCCGGCACGATCGAGCGACTCGAGGCCGAGCAGCGCGAGCTGCAAGAGGCGATCGGCGATCCGGCGCTGTTCAAGAACGACCCGGCGCGCGGCACCGCATCCCTGCAGCGCCTACAGTCGCTGGCTGCGGAACTCGAGACTGCTTACACGCGCTGGGATGCACTCGAATCCTGACGCTGGCGGCCTGTCTGACTGAGGAACAGCGTCGCGAGGCGGTTCGAGGCCTCGGCGTCCCACCTGCCGCAGCACAGGGACCCAAGCCGGAAAGAATGCCAGGAGCTGCGAGCCTGGAATCCCACAGCCCGACGCGACGATGGTGTTTGAGGCTAGCGCCGCGGCCGTCCGCGGCCGAGCAAGTCGCTGGGATTCGGCAAGGCGCCGGCCGCGGAATCGGGGATGACCAACGAGGAGGCCTGTTCGCGGCGCATCTCCTGCAATTCGCGCATGGTTTGATGCACCGCCTGTTCGGCGGCGGCGCCGAATTTCGCTATGGCCACGTCCAACGTTGCGGCGTCGAGTTCGAAGCTGATCGGCACCGCGCCCATCGGTGTCATCACCTGCGCCTGACCGACGAACAACACGCTCCGCGCAGCGTCGTCCGCTCCAACCGCGCTCACCGGCGTCAAACGGCGGATGGTTCCGACCTTGCGATCGGTAAAAATTTCCTCGCGGTAAATTTGTGTTGGGTCCATGGTTGCCTGGCGGCCGTCGGTGGTGGAACTCATAGCGGCTTCCCCTCGTGATCATACTCAGTGGCAAAGTCCAACCCTAGCAGCCTGCCGGACCGGGGTCCATCGGCTGCGGGCTCGCGGTGGCCGCCAGCAGTTTGCGGCGCTGCGTGGGAGGCCCTGTTACGATATCCGGCTTGGCACACCCGCTTACAGCTCGCAAAGTCCCGGCATGGACCACTCTCCTTGGGCTCGCCCTGTTCGGGCTGGCCCTGTTTTGGCTGCATCACCTGCTCGGTCAATATCGTTGGCGGGACATCCTCGCCCACGTCCATGCCATCTCCGACGCGAAATTGCTGCGGGCGGCGCTGTTCACGCTCGCCGGCTACGGCAGCCTCACGTTGTACGACGCGCTGGCGGTGCATTTTGCCGGGGCACGTGTGCCGTACCCGCGCATCGCCCTGATCTCCTTCATGGGTTACGCCATCGGCCACAACGTCGGCCTGAACACCTTGAGCGGCGGGGCGATTCGATATCGGGCGTATTCGGCGCTCGGCCTCGGCGCCAAACAGATCGGGACCATCATCGCCTTCGGCACGGTCACCTTCCTGTTGGGCGCCGGATTCCTGCTGGGATTGTCGCTCATCTCGCAGGCCGGACTGTCGAGCTCGGTGCTGCATGTGCACGCCTCACTCGCCGTGCTGGCGGGAGGCCTGCTGCTGGCGGCGGTGGGCACCTACCTCTGGCTGGTCTTCACGCGGCACGAGCCGCTGCGCTGGCGCCGCATCGTGATTCCGGTCCCGAAACCGCACATCGCATTCGCGCAGCTCGCCGTCGCCTGCGCGGATTTGCTGTGCGCGGCCGGCGTTCTGTACATGCTGTTGCCGCATCAGGCGTCGCTTGGCTTCGTCGCATTCGCCGGCATCTATCTGATTGCGATCGCCGCCGGCGTGATCAGCAATGTGCCCGGCGGAATCGGCGTGTTCGAGACGGTGCTGTTGCTGCTGCTGCGTTCGGTGCCTCAGGACCGGCTGCTGGGCGCGTTGGTCGCTTATCGGGCCATCTATTATTTCGCGCCGTTCGCGGTGGCGCTTGCGCTCTTGGGCGCGCACGAATTATGGGTGCATCGCAGTCCCGCCGTGCGGTTGGCGCGGCTCGGCCGCTCATTCCTGATCGCCGTCGCTCCGCAGGCCATTGCGATCGCGGTATTCGTGGCCGGCGCCGTGCTGCTGTTTTCCGGCGCGACGCCGGGTCTCGACAATCGGCTGGACATGCTGCGCAATTTCGTGCCGCTGTTCATCCTCGAGTTGTCGCATCTGCTCGGCAGCGCCGTGGGCGTCGGCCTGTTGGTGATCGCGCACGGCCTGTACCGGCGGCTCGATACCGCATGGTGGCTCACGGTATGGCTGCTCTGCGCGGGAATATTGCTGTCGCTGCTCAAGGGCTTCGATTACGAAGAAGCCACCATCCTGTCGGCCGTCGTCATCGTGCTGTTTCTCGCGCGCGGACGCTTCCGGCGTCGCACGCCGCTCGCCGAGTTGCATTACTCGCGTCCGTGGATCATTGCGCTGTGCCTGGTGCTGTTCACCGCAGGCTGGCTGGTGCTGTTCGCGTACCGCCACGTTCCCTACGGCAGGCAGCTCTGGTGGGAATTCGCGTTTCAAGCCTCGGCGCCGCGCAGCCTGCGCGCTTCGCTGCTCGCCGCGGTGATTGCCGCGGCCTACGGGTTGTGGCGCTTGTTGCGTCCGGCGACGCGGCCGGTGTCCGCGCCGAGTGCCGCGGACTTGCAACACGTCGCCGAGATGATCTCCGAGGTGGACGACACCACCGCCAACCTGGCGTTGCTCGGCGACAAGACTTTGTTGTTCAACGAAGAGCGCACGGCATTCATCATGTATCAAGCCTCCGGCGGCAGCTGGGTGGCGATGGGCGATCCGGTCGGGCCCCCGGAGGCATGCGAGAGTTTGGCGTGGCAGTTTCTGGAGAACTGCGACGTGATGGCGGTTTCGCCGGTGTTCTATCAGGTCAAGCCGCAGAATCTGCCCCTGTACATCGATCTTGGTTTGAACTTGAGCAAGCTCGGCGAAGAGGCGCGGGTGCCGCTCGAGTCATTTTCATTGGAGGGTCCGGCGCGGGCGGACCTGCGACAGGCGCAGCGGCGTGCGAACCGCGACGGTGCGCAGTTCGAGATCGTGCCGCGTGGCGGGGTGGGCAGCGTCATCGGCGAACTGCGCGCTGTGTCCGACGCGTGGCTCGCTGAGAAGAACACCGCCGAGAAGCGCTTTTCGCTGGGCTATTTCGACGAGCACTACCTGATGCACTTCGATTGCGGCGTCGTGCGCCGCGCCGGCCGTATCGTCGCGTTCGTGAATTTGTGGCGCGGTGGGGCGAACGAATTGTCGGTGGATCTGATGCGCTACAGCGGCGACGCGCCCAAGGGCGTGATCGATTATCTGTTGATCGAGTGCATGCTGTGGGGCAAGTCGCAGGGCTACCACTGGTTCAATCTCGGGATGGCGCCGTTGTCGGGGCTCGAAGAACATCCGCTCGCGCCGACCTGGCACAAAATCGGCCGCATGGTGCAGCGCTATGGCGAGATGTTCTATCCCTTCGAGGGCCTGCGCAAATACAAGGAAAAGTTCCTGCCGCAGTGGCGGCCGCGCTATCTCGCCGCGCGCGACGGTCTGGCCATCGCCGGGGCCCTTCTCGACGTGACCGCGCTGATCTCGGGGGGCGTCGGTAAAGTGCTGCGCAAATAGCGACCGCACTGGCTGCGCCACCGTCCGCGACTGCGCCGCGGGCGCTTGACCATGCGCCGAGGCCCGCGGTCATCGCTTCAAGGCGGCGAGCGCCGCGAGCGCCTCATCACGCGCTGAGGCCTCCAGTCATTGTTTCAAGGTGGCGAGCGCCGCGAGCGCTTCGCCCCGCGCGGTCTCGTGGTCGACCAGTCGCTGCGGGTAGTCGCTTCCCAGCCGCACCCCCGCCGTCGCCAATACCGGCGCGGGCGCCGCCCAGGGCTGATGTATCCATTCGTCCGGCAGGCGCGCGAGTTCGGGAACCCACTCCCGTACATAACCACCCTGCGGATCGAATCGGGTTGCTTGCAGCGTCGGATTGAAGATCCTGAAGTAGGGTGCGGCATCCGCACCGCTGCCGGCCACCCATTGCCACCCCAGCGTGTTGCTCGCGAGGTCGGCATCCACCAGGGTGTCCCAGAACCAGCGCGCACCGTCGGTCCAGGGTTGCAGCAGGTCCTTGATGAGGAACGATGCGGCTATCATGCGCACGCGATTGTGCATCCAGCCCGTCCGCCATAGCTCGCGCATTCCGGCATCGACCAGCGGGTAGCCGGTGAGACCGCGTTGCCAGGCGCGCAGCTGCTCTGGCGAGGGCCTCCAGGGAAAGCCGGCAAATTTTTCGCGCAAGGGCTGTTCGGGCGTGTGCGGGAAGTGGAACAGCAAGTGATACGCGAATTCGCGCCAGCCGAGTTCGGTGAGAAAGCGCGAGCGCCGCCAGCCGGCGGCTTCGCCGCGCATCGAGAACTCGCGCGTCGCATGCCAAATCTCCCGCGGACCGATTTCTCCGAAGTGCAGATAGGGAGACAGGCGCGACGTGGCGGGCAGATCCGGCCGGTCGCGGTTGTCCGGATACCCGTCCCAGCAATCGTGCAGAAATCGCCGCAGCCGCGCATGCGCCGCGCTGCTGCCCGGTGTCCATGCGGCGTGCATCCTCAATGTCCAGTCGAGGCGCGGCGGAGCCAATTCGTCAAGCTCGAGCGCCGCCGGCCAGGTGGCGGGTGCGGGAATCCGCTGCGGTGCCGGCAGCGGGGGTTCCGGGTCGGGCAGTTCGAGGCAATGCCGCCAGAACGGCGTGAACACCTGGAAGGGGCCGCCGTTCGCGGTACGCACCGACCAAGGCTCGTGCAGCAGGGCGCTGTTGTAGCTCGCCGGTTCCAGTCCGGCGGCTTGCAGCGCAGCCTTGATGCGCCGATCGCGTGCGATCGCGGCCGGCTCGTAGCGCCGATTCCAGACGATGCGAGTCGCGCCGCACTGCTGTGCCAGCCGCGTGAGCTCGCCGAGCGAATCGGCGGCGCGCCGCAGGCACAGCCGCGAGCCGCAGCGGCGCAGGTCCTCATCGAGTCTCGAGAGGCTCTGGTGCAGCCACCAGCGCGAGGCGCCTCCGGGAGCGAAGCCCGCCTCCTCCTCAGGCGCGAATATGTATACCGGGACGATGGGCGCGCCGAATTCGAGCGCCGCGGCCAACGCTGGGTTGTCGGCGAGCCGAAGATCCTGCCGAAACCAAACGAGCGTCGTCATGGCCAGTGAGGCATCAGGCGTAATTCGGCTACAATTTGCAACCGATTCAGGCGGGAAACGAAGGATTCAGGCTTACCATGTTCCAAACACCCAGTGCGGCCGACGCCGCTCCCAAGACGGTCGAGACCGTCATCATCGGCGCAGGGCCTGTGGGACTGTTTCAAATTTTCGAACTCGGCCTGCTCGGCATCAGCACCCACATCATCGATTCGCTGCCGCAGGCCGGGGGTCAGTGCACCGAGCTGTATCCGGACAAGCCGATCTACGATATTCCCGCGCTGCCCGTGTGCGGGGCCCAGGAGCTCATTGACCGGCTGCTCGAACAGGCCAAGCCGTTTCACGCCACCTTTCATCTCGGGCAGGAGGTCACCGAGGTGCGGCGTCTGGAGAACGGCAAGTTTCTCGTCGCCACTTCGGCCGGTACCCGGCTGGAGGCCGGCGCAATCATCATCGCCGCCGGCGTCGGCTCCTTCCAGCCGCGGCGCTTGGCGCTGCCCGGCGTCGAGGCGTTCGAAGGCACGAGCGTGCACTACCGGGTCAAAACGGCCGGCGATTTTCATGGCCGCGACCTGCTGATCTGCGGCGGCGGCGATTCGGCGCTGGATTGGACGCTGGCCTTGTGCGGCAAGGCGCGCTCCTTGACTTTGCTGCACCGTCGCGCCGAGTTTCGCGCAGCGCCCGCCAGCGTCGCACGCATGCGCGAATTGGTGGACGAGGGCAAGATGCAGCTGCTGCTGGGTGCTGCCACGGCCGTGCGCACCGAAGATGGCGCGTTGGTCGGTCTCGACGTGCAGGGCGCCGATGGCCGGGAGCTGCAGGTGAAGGCCGATCGAGTGTTGGCATTCTACGGGCTGCACCCGAAGCTCGGACCCATCGCCGAGTGGGGGATGGAGCTGGAAAAGCGCGCTCTCAAGGTGGATACCGAGAAATTCCAGACCAGCGTGCCGGGAATCTTCGCGATCGGCGACATCAACACCTATCCGGGCAAGAAAAAGCTCATTCTGAGCGGATTTCACGAGGCCGCCCTCGCCGCGTTCGCAGTCCAGCATCACCTGTTCCCCGAGAAGCGGCAGTTCCTGCAGTACACCACGACCAGTCCCATCATGCAGAAGCGCCTGGGCGTAGGGGACGCGGAAACGCACCCGGGCGAACATTGAAATGAATCAGCTGCTCGAAGACCTGATCAAGGTGATGACCCTGGAGCGGCTCGAGATGAACTTGTTTCGCGGCGAAAGCCGCGACATCGGCAGCCCGCAGGTCTTCGGCGGCCAGGTGCTGGGTCAGGCCTTGATGGCGGCGAACGCCACGGCGGACGATCGCAGGGTGCATTCGCTGCACGCGTACTTCCTGCGCCGCGGAGACTTCAATTCGCCGATCGTTTACGAAGTCGATCGCGCTCTGGACGGCAAGCACTTCTCCTCCCGGCGGGTGGTCGCGATCCAGCACGGACGCCAGATCTTCAACATGTCGGCGTCTTTTCAACTGCCTGAAACCGGCTTCGAGCATCAATCGTCGATACCCGACGTGCCGCAACCGGACACGCTGACCGATCTGCAAACCCAATACCGCGACGTGGCGCATAAATTGCCTGCGGCGGCGCGCCGCTTGCTGGAGCAGAAGCGCCCCTTCGAGTTTCGTCCGGTGTCGAAGCCCGGCGGTTTGCGCATCGAGAAATCCGCGCCGCTCAAGTACGTCTGGTTTCGTGCGGTGGATCGTCTTCCCGACGACGAGGCGCTGCATCGCTGTCTGCTCGCCTACGTTTCCGACTTCCACCTGCTCGATACCGCGCTCCAGCCGCACGGTGTATCCATGATTTCCCCAAAACTGGTCATGGCCAGCATCGACCATGCGATGTGGTTTCATCGCAGCGTGCGCCTCGACGACTGGCTGCTGTACGCCATGGACAGCCCGAGCGCCTCGGGTGCGCGCGGTTTCACGCGCGGCAGCGTGTTCGCGCCGGACGGTCGCCTGCTGGCGAGCGTCGCGCAAGAAGGCCTGATCCGGATCACGGAGTAGCGCGGCATGATCAAAGCATTCATCATCATCGTTCTCGTCATGGGCGCCGTGTTCGGCGGTCTGCTGGTCCTGCGCAGCAGCGGCCGCACCGGTATGCCGGGCGATGACGTGCTCGCGCGCGCCGCCAAGCGGGCACGCGAGCAGGAGGCCGCCGACAAGCGGGAGGACTGAGCGCGGCGGTCGGCCAAGATGCAGAAGTCCGCGGAGACGCTGCGGCCTGCCAAACGCTGCGGCCTGCCAAACGCTGCGGCACGCCAAGACGCTGTGACACGGCAAAACGCTGCGGCACGCCAAGGCGCTATGGCACGCCACAACGCTGTGGCACGCCGAGACGCTGCGGCCTCCCAAAGGGCTGCGGCGGGCTGCAACCCGGTGCGCTCTCATTGCGCGTAGTTGACGCGCGAGGCCTCCCAAACCTCGCGCGGCAGGACGAACAGGTGACAGTCCCACCAGCGGTTCTTCGCGCGGCGGTGCTTGCGGAACACGGCTTCCCAGCGCATGCCGATCTTCTCCAGCACGCGGATCGAGGCGGCGTTGTTGACGTCGACGGTGGAGATCACCCGATGCGCGCGCAGATCGTTGAATGCCGCGTCGATGAGCGCGAGCGCGATTTCCGTCGCCAATCCCCGCCCCCACACGTCGGCGCGCAGCATGTAGCCCAAGTCGACGACGTTGCGCTCGATGTACGACAAGTCGCACGCGCCGATCACCTGCCCCGTGGCGCTATCCTCGACCGCCAATTCGAAGCGCGTGCGGCGCCGCTCGCGCTGCGAGGCCAGCAGCTCGTCCAGGTACAGAGCCGTCCCGTCCGGATCGCGGGGCCCGAAAAACAGGTAGCGGGTCACGCGCGGGTCGGAGGAGTAGGAGAACACGGCGTCCAAATCCGCACGGACGAACTCGCGCAGAGTGAGCCTCGCGGTGCGCATCGGAAGAGTCAGGGTTCGCACAGCACCTTGCCCGGGTTCATGATGCCCTTCGGGTCCAGCGCCCGCTTGATGGCATGCATGACCGCGAGTTCCGCCGGATCGGCGCGGCGTGCGAACTCCCGAGCCTTCAGCTGTCCGATGCCGTGTTCGGCGCTGATGCTGCCGCCCAGCCTTTCGACCAGATCAAAAATGGCGAGTTGCAACCCGGGCCCGCGCGCCTTGAATATCCCGGGATCCGTACCCGGTCTTTGGCTCACATTGAAATGCAGGTTGCCGTCGCCGGCGTGACCGTAGGAGACCACGTCGCCTTCGGGAGCCAGGCGGCGCACCAACGCTGCGCCCTCTTCTATGAGGGCCGGTATGGCAGAGACCGGCACGGAGACGTCGTGCTTGAGGCTGGCGCCGTGCCGGCGTTGCGCCTCGGGGATGGTTTCGCGCAGCTTCCACATCGCCTGCGCCTGGGCGATTGAGGTGGCCGGCATCGCATCCTCGATGATGCCGCCGGCCGCGGCCGCCTCGAGCGTGCCCGACAGCAGGTCGAACAAGGCTGGTTGCGGGTTCGGCGAGGACAGTTCGACCAGCAGAAACCAGGCGCCCTTCTCCGCCAGCGGATCGGCGACGCCGGGCACATGCTTCACCGCGAGTTCCACGGCAATGCGCGGCATCAATTCGAAGGACGTGACTTGATCGCCGGCCGCCGTGCGCAGGTGCGCGAGCAGATCCAAGGCGCATTGCGGCGAGCGGATGCCGACCAGCGCGGTTGCCGTGTCGGCCGGCAGCGGAAACAGCTTCAAGGACGCGGCGGTGATGACGCCGAGCGTGCCTTCGGCCCCGACGAACAGAGATTTCACGTCGTAGCCCGTGTTGTCCTTGCGCAGGCTCTTCAAACCATGGAGTACGCTGCCGTCCGCGAGCACGACTTCCAGGCCGAGCACCAGGTCGCGCATCATGCCGTAGCGCAGTACCGCCGTGCCGCCTGCATTGGTGGACAGGTTGCCGCCGATTTGCGCCGTGCCTTCCGACCCCAAGCTCAAGGGGAACATGCGCAGAGCGTCGCGGGCCGCCGCCTGGGCTTCCGCCAAGGTGCACCCGGCCTCGAGGATCATGGAATAGTTGGCGGCATCGATCTGCCGCACGCGGTTCAACCGGCGCATCGACAGGACAATTTGGGATCCAGCGGCGTCCGGGGTGGCGGCACCGCAGTAGCTGGTGTTGCCACCGTGCGGCACCACGGCCACTTCGCGGCGGTCGCAGATCCGCAGGATCCGCACGACCTCATCCACGTTGCGCGGCAGCAGGACCAGCGGCGTGGCGCCTCGATACAGGCCGCGGAAATCCGTGAGGAAGGGCGCGATGTCGTCCGGCGCGTCCAGCCAGGAGCCCTCGCCCACGGCGGCTTTGAGTTCGCCTAAGGTCGCCGCGTCAGGGGGGCGGGGCATGGACCGTGGAAATCGCCGCACGGCGCGACCAAGGCTTGGCCAGCAGCATCTGCACGTCGCCGAGCTGCCGCTCCTGGAAACCGCCCTCGCAGTAGCACAAGTAGAACTCCCACATGCGCACGAAGCGCTCAGGATAACCCAATGCGCGTACCTCGGTCTGGCGCGCCATGAAGCGCTCACGCCAAGCCTTCAGGGTGTGCGCATAATGGGGACCGATGTCTTCAAGGTGCATCAGCTTGAGGTCGGTGGAGCGCGCCACGGCCTGCACCAGAACTTCGATCGAGGGAATGAAGCTGCCCGGGAAAATGAAGCGCTTGATGAAGTCCACGGAGCGGCGAGCCTGTTGGTAGAACTGGTCGCGGATCGTGATCGCCTGCAGCAACATCGCGCCGCTCGGGCGCAACAGCCCGCAGCAGCGCTTGAAGTAGGTATCCACGTAATCATGACCCACGGCCTCGATCATTTCGATGGACACCAGGGCGTCGTATTGGCCGCGCAGATCGCGATAGTCCTCGAGCAGCAGTGTGATGCGATCGCTCAAATTGGCGCGCGCCACCCGCTCCCGCGCGAATTCGTATTGCTCACGCGAGATGGTGGTGGTGGTGACCCGGCACCCGTAGTGCCGCGCGGCATGGATGGCAAGGCCGCCCCAGCCGGTGCCGATCTCCAACAGATGACTTTGGGGCCCGAGGGCGAGCTTGCTGCACGCGGCATCGAATTTGGCCGTCGACGCGTCGAGCAGCGATGAGTTCGCATCGGCGAAGATTCCGCAGGAATACGCCATGGTCTCGTCGAGAAACAATTCAAAGAACTCGTTGCCCAGGTCGTAGTGCGCGGCGATGTTGCGGCGGCTGCCGTTCTTGTCGTTGCGATTCAGCCAGTGCGCGAAACGCAGCAGCGGTGCGCTCAAGCGCGACAAGCCGGAGTCGACGTCGTTCATCAAGTCGCGATTGATGACCATCAGCCGCACCAGCCCCGTGAGATTGTCGCAGTGCCAGTAGCCGTTCATATACGCTTCGCCCGACCCCAAGGTGCCGGCAAACACGACGTCGGAATAGAACCGGGGGCTGCGCACACGGATGGTCACTTCGAAGGGCGCGGCCTCGGTGATGGCGCCGAAGGTTTCCGCCATGCCTGAATCGATCAGGCGCAGCCGCCCGTGACGGATGCGGCGCAACTGCCCGAGCAGCAGCGTCTTGGCAAGCCGGGTGAGTGCCGACGTTCTCTCGGGTCTGGCGGCGATGTCCGCCGGTATGATGGTTGGTTTCACGCCGCTCCCTTGTCAATGGACGATTCCGTCACCCTGTCGCACTCCCGCACGTCGTCGCCGGGCGGTGCGAGGCCGGATCGTCGCGAAGGCGGGGCGCATAGGGGGACCATGCAACCAGCAGACGCGCCGACCTGGACCGGCGTCCCGCCTGCCGCAGTAGATGGACCTGAGTCCGACAGACTCGCAGGATGCCCGTAAAAGGGGGTTCGCTTCAAC
>Ga0209611_10006328_pt1 | contig 19483 bp, 8 predicted proteins | sample S1TSphgellanicum_3_FD_187693 | JGI IMG/M metagenome (GOLD analysis project Ga0209611, IMG submission 187693) | Host-associated microbial communities from peat moss isolated from Minnesota, USA - S1T2_Fc - Sphagnum magellanicum MG (SPAdes) (version 2) | ecosystem: Host-associated > Plants > Peat... | reverse complement strand
ATTAAAGATATTTTATTTCATGGGCACAAATGAATATAACATTTTTGGTAGGTTAGGGAAATGTGCCATACTTTTATGATACTAAATGTTTTTTGTAACCCACACTAATAGAAAATAGCCATTGTGCAATTGGTCCTTGCGACTAATTTTTATTTATAAATGACATTTGCAACTAGAATCCTAATAGTCACGTTAAACAAGTCGCATTAACATTAGTCACAAACAACAACAAATTTTAGATGAAAAAAAAAGTCAATGAAATATGCTTTCATCGTTTGATTGGTTATATACATATTGTGGCTTGCAACTATGAACAATGGGAACAAGTTATGTGTTGCCACGTGTTCCAACTTTTAATAGTTAAAAATATTTTATTATTATTTTGAAATAATCTAAAACGTTTAATTTTTATGTTTAGATGATTTAGATTATGACATGTGGTGTAATAGAAATTCGCCCCATGGAATATTAATTGAATTTTTCCAAATTAAATTTAAATCAATATTTAAGTATGTAAGTTGAACTAGGTACCTACCTACCTATATACCTACCTACCCATATTTATTTACCCAAGCCAAATACCTACTTAGGTCAGTAAGAAGTAGGTAGGTAAGTTAGGGAAATAAGTAGTTAGATGTAAGTACATGAATATTTATATTTTATTTTGGGTTAAGTCATTTTTATTGGCTCATCCTATATGCCCATGTTTTTAAATATGAAAATTTAAGACAAAACACATTGTTTATATACTTTTCAAGATGAGAAAGAAAACTAAAACATATGAGATAATTAAGTAAGTAAGTGACAATTAACTAGTTAATTAATTAGCTAACTAATGAACTAATAAAATTACTAATTATTTCACAAATAAAATATAGAAAAAAATAAACTTGTTATTTAATTAATTAACTAGATAAACATTAATAATACATAATTTTAATTAATATATCAACTATAATTATCTATCAACCAATTTAATTAATTAGTAATTGGCTAATATTTTAATAATGATGTAATTATAATTAATTAATCAATTGATATTTTAAACCAAATAAATTAATATAATAACGAAAATATTCAGTAATTATTAATTATTAATTATAAATATTGAGTACTACTGTTTGTAATTTAATAATATAATTACAACCTAGCCTAGGCTAAACATTTTGTTATAATTATTCCCATAATTATTTTCATTTTTATTTTAATGATAAATATAAATGTAAATATATAATACTAAAAATAACATTAATTCAATTAATATTGTAGCTAGTTAGTAGCCAGGGTTAGCTATTTTATTTTTATTATTCATATTGTTACTTCAGTCATTATAACTATTTATGAACTATTACAATAAATATTATATATTTTTAATAAGTTGTTTTTCCTTTGAAAATAATTTTTTCATTTGTATGATAATTTATTGGATTTCCATTCTAATTACTACAATAATTGTTATAAAATAATAAAACTGAAAATTAAAAAATATATATCAATAATTTAGTATAATCATTGAATAATTCATAAATAATAAATTTATAATATAAAAAATTAAAATTATATATTAATATTTCCTGGTAATTATTATAATATAGTAATATTTCATAATTGATTTTAATAATAATAATAATGTAATTTGTAGGTAGCCTAGGTTAATTATTTTATTATTCTTATTATAATATATGACTATGTCATTTGTTAAAACATTATGATTTATTATAATTTTTTAATAAATAAGAAATTAATTCTTAATAAATAGATTAATCATTTGAAAATAATATAATAATATATTAAAATTTTAGTAACTACGTCAATAATTATAAAATTATTTTTCCTATCATTCTAATATCATCATCATTATGATCATTATGTAGTAGAATATTACTATTTTTTAAAATTTTAGTTTTTTATTACATGTAATTAATATAAATACATATAATAATAATAATAATAATAATAATAATAATAATAATAATAAATGTCATTTGTAATCAGTTAAAGAAGTATAATAAGATGGTGTGGATAAACTTGTAATATGGGCACAATATATTTGGTATCTTACATAAAATTTTAATATATTCAAAATATACATTTATAAATCCTAATACACCTAATCATATTCCTTATAATTCACAAAATACACCTTTGTATATTCATAAGGTTGCAATTAAATTGGTCACATTTACAACTAATGGGACATAAAAAAAAAATCTTGGATAAAAACCAAACTAAATGTTGTTCACATGGAAAGATTAACATCAAAATAGTTGCAAAAATGTCCAAATGTAATTGCAAATAATTAATAATCGTGTGTAGTCGCAAATATAGTGATTACATTTTGGCCAATTTCTATTAGTGCCACCATGCTATAAATAATTTAGTCATATGTAACCACATTATTTACGACTACATGCGATTATTTGTGATTTGCAACTGGTTTTTATGATTTTTGCAAACTATTCTTCATGTTTGTTAGTCCATGTGACCCAACACCCACTAGTGCACTAGTGGGGGATGAGGTCGTTTAGGTCATTTTTGGATGAACTTAAATTAAAAGATTTTTATTAAATTTTTTTTTTTGACCTTAAGCAAATAATAATAATAATAATTTCTTTCATGACCTCACATTGCCCTAAACCCTAAACACCTACCTACCCTTCATTTCTTTTGTTCTTTTGTTTTTTTTCCTTCATTTTTTTTCCTTTTCATCTTTTTGGCAACAACATTTTTGTAACAAATGTTGTATTGTTACAATTGTCAACTTCAAAATGTGACATTATTGTTGTGCCTCCATTGCTCAAGGTGTTGCATTGTTGTAGTAAACTACTTCCATCGTTGCATGTTTATTTAATGGCATGCCATCACCAATTCAACAACCCTTGTGCGTGCGGTTACAACATAACGTAGGAGACTTATGCACCTAACGCATTGTTGCAACATGGCATGGCATTGTGTTGAATGAGATCCATGCAAGGAAAGATACCCACATTATTGTAATGTGGTGTGTCAATGTGGAGGAAGGAAATCCTATTCATTGTTGAAGTGCAATGTTGCAATTATGTTGAAGGAAATCTACGTAAGGAAGGAAATTGACAAAACTATAGCAAGGCAAGGCATTACAAAGGAAAAAGACCCTTGCATGTTATAGTTGCATTGAAGGAAATCCATGCGAGGAAGGAGACTCATGTTGCATCATTGTAACATGGCCCCACATTTCTAGTATCATCACAACAAGATGAAAGTAAAATCCATTTTTTTTCCATTCAGTGGTTTTTTGTTTCTAGAAATAATGTTTTTTCATGTGTGTGTGTAATAGCAAGTAAACTAGGCTAGAGAGAGGTGTAAGAGGGCCAACTAGAGAGAAGAAAATATAGAAAATGAGCGAGTGTGTGTCCAACTAGAAAGAGAGAGAGGAAAGAGGTGTAGGAGGGTTAGCTAAAGATATAAATTAAAATAGAAAGAGTGAGTGTGTGTGTGGCCAAACAAAGAGAGATTAAAGAAAGATGTGTGTGTTAGAATAGGAAGGTAGCAAGTAGACAAGCTAGAGTGTGTCCGTAGAACCTTAGAAAGGTGTGTGTGAAAGAATAGGAGGGTAGTAAGTGTCTAGTAGGGCGAATTTATGTGAACCATTGAACCTTAAAAAGAGAACCAAAGGAAAGCAAGGCAAGGTAAGCTCTATCCTTATTTGCCTTGCCATGTTTAATAGAAAAAAAGGTAAGTTTTGTCCTTATCTACCCTACCATGCATCGAATAATAATAATAAATACCCTATAAAATGGTGTAAGCACACACAAAAACACAAAGGGGCACCCTAAAACTTCCCATCCTTACAGGCAACCTACAAGAAGATGGCCCTAATGTGATTCTTGAAGTTGATGTAGTTAATGGACTATTCAACCAATACTTGAAATTTTAAAAATTCCTTCCAACAACCCCTGATGTAATTTTTTGGAGGCCCCTCCCCCTCTTCAAATTGCAAGGAAGAATGGGTTAAAGAAAGTTTGAAGTGGTGTTGCAAAGTTGAAGAATGTAAGGAATCATATGTTGCAAAGTAGATACTAATTGCGCACTAAAGAAGGTGCATGAACTCATTGCTAAAAAGGGAAATCATGGGTGCCTTCCAACTTGTGAAGGGGCCCCCTAACATCAAAATCATTTGGTAATGAATGCCCGCATATTGAATGATGCTTAGTCAATTTTGTGGCGGAATGAGTAGAAGGCAATTGTTCATGTATTGGAATGGGATTGTTTGGTGAAAACAACACAAGGGCATGAAAAGGTCCCTAAACCACCTTTGGTCAAGCTCGTTTCAAAGATCCTATTGAAGATTTTGGGCATTTCTAATTGGGGTGTGGGATACATCCCTTGAGACACATTCTCACGATCTAAAAAAAATGAAGAACTTGGTGAGACCATCTTCCAACAGAAATTATCCTATGTGAAGATGGCAAAACTAGCATGGAAAATTATCTTATGGGAGTGGGAATTTAACAAGTCCATTCAACTTGAAGAAATGTAAGTAATCATTGATTTCCATGCATAAAAAACCATACATGGATGGTATTTATCTTCAAACCCTTCCATTATTTTAAATTTAATTATTTTATTAAAATTTTGAAGTTACTTTTGACAAATTATGTAAATTTTAATTTAGGTTACATGGAACTACGAAAGACCAATTTGTGGCTTATGCAGTTCATTTTATTATAGAACATCGCCAAATGTTCACCCACCATCACACATCACGAGTACATCACGAGTAAAGGTGGTCGAAGCTTATCGCCAAGCTCATGGTTTTAATGATGATGGTCATTGAGTAGTTTTTTGAACATAGATGTGCATTTTTGTAGTTTTTTAAACATTTTTGTACAAATTGATGTAGATTCCTACATTTTCCATTTTGGATTCTCCATGAGTCTTTTTTGCTTTTCTTTTTGTAATATTTCAAAGGCCATATTACAAATTATTTTGAATCATTTTGTTTTCTTATGCAATACTTCAATGCCTTCACCTTAAGATCCATGCTTAAAAGAATGAAACCATAATACCTCCATAAACACCAAAACCCCACTGATACCAAAGATGCAATACCTATTCTTTTGATTTGTTTGTCATAAGATAAATAAATGTATGTAATTTTTGCATATCATTGGCAAAACACATATTAAATTTTTCCTCCTCAATTATAATACTTACATTAGGGGTCAAAACACATGTTGGATTTTTTTCCTTTTTTGCAATACTCACATGGGGGCTCAAAACCCACATTAGATTTCTTGTCTTCAATTTTAATATCGTAATCTTAGGTCAAGTTTGGCATATTGAAAATGAATAATTGATTTTTAAAAAAATAATTCATTTAAAAATAGTTATTAAATTTTTCGATTAATTTTTAAAAAGAAATTTAATGAAATTTGTTTGATGGATGTAATTGAAATGTATGGATGCACGAATGACGTTCACATTCTATCAAAATCAAGATATGTTTATGTTGAAGATTTTGTTAAAATTATTACGGTTATCTTCATGTGTGGTAAAGCTTGTGGATTTGTTCCTCATGATCCAATTACTATAAGACCATGATTTGTTCCTACTCTTCCAATTTCTATGTTGATGATGAAGGTAATATCATTATTGTTGTAATCTCATGACTCTTGAATCAAGATGGTTCTTATAATAGCACTTGCCCTAGTACAAAAATGGGGTGTAATTCATTAACCTAAATCATTATGGGACTTAAAAAATGAAATAAGTTCATTGCACTTTAGTGATTTCACCTTGGTTAATTTATTTCACTATAATATTGTTATGTAAACATTGTGTTTCACTACTAATTGACATAATTCACTATTATAATTTATTGTGGTAAATAAGTTTATTTTGTTATTATTGTTTTAAATACCTTATGCTACTTTACGATATACCCTATATTATTTTAACTTATACCCTAAGTTATTATAGGCTATTACAAATTATTATATGTTATTCTACCTCAAGGTATCCTAATTAGCTTATTATAGGCTTTTTACTATAAGTTACTTTAAATTAAATTATTCAATTAACCTTAGGTTATACTTTAAATTATTTTATTTTATGTTAATATATGTTATTTCAAGTTATATTTTAGGTTATTATAAATTATTTTATCATAAGTATAACAATTTAAAATAATCTAAAATAAAATATACAACCTAAGGTAAATTAACCTTGAATAGCCAATAATAGTTTATGAAAAAAAATCTAAAATACCCTACAATAAAATAACTACCAATAACCTATGATAATATATTTTATAATATTAATTAATGACTTATAATATAATAGCCACCAATAGTTGTAATATAACCTATAATAACTAAAAATAACCACCAATAGAATAGTCATCAATAACCACCAATAAAATAACTACCAATGGCCTACAATAAAATAACCAACAATAGCCATCCATAACCATTAATAAAATAGCCACCAATAGAATAAACATTAATAGCCACCAATAGAATAACCACTAATAGGCACCAATAGAATAATCACTAATAGGCACCAATAGAATAACCAGTAATAGGCACCATTAAAACCACCAATAGAATAGCCATTAAAGCCACCAATAGAATAACCAACAATAGCCACCAATAGAATAACCACTAATAGCCTATGGTAATATAACCTAAATAACCAATAACATCGTAAGATGAAATAACCTTTAATAACTTCACATAGTCAAAAATAATTGAAGATGAAATAATGAATAGTGATATTTAAAAAAACATTGTTAAAATGATTTTACACTTTCAAAAGGCAATAAATGTAAATATGTACATTATTGAAAAAAAATAAAATTTAATCATTTCATTTGGAAAAAATTTCAATAAAATATGAATTTTCAAAGTTTATGTTTTTGTAATGTTCAAAATGAAGTATTTGATAAATCAAATGTAATGTAACACATTATCACTACAAGTGTGGTGGCTTGATGATAGGGGTGTTTGCTTCCATCTTAGAGGTCAAGGGATTAAATTTCACAAATGGTGTGTTTGTGGTCAACAATAGCAAGTTGACTGAATATTGTTTTATGTAGTTCCCTAAAATAGGTGCTTACTTAGGTTGATTATATGGCTTATGTACCTCGGTTAAGTTTTTAACCTAGCATAGGTAGTGACACGTGACAATAATTCATAAACTGAAAATCATGAAATTATTAATAATATTAAATATTACATTCAATATTGAATAATTTAAATTTAATTGATTTTCATTATATCTAGTTAATTAATTAGCAAGTGAAATGGCTTAATAAATTTGTATTTCAATGAGTACTAATGGACCAATTCATGTCTATAGCAACCGGTTCCCATTCACTGGGGGGTTGACTAGTTTCACCATGGTAAAAATGTTCAAATTCACTCAAAATCTAATGAAACCCATATGAACTAAGACGCATTTCAGTGTAATGTTATTATTCATTCTTTTAATTTGAAAAATGTTAAACCTATTACAATAAAAAAAAAACACATATTAGTTACTAGTGAATAAACAACTTGAACAATAGAAGAAGGATTTAGGTCAAAACTTGTTGAGGAAGATGATTGGAAGACGTGGTTAGACATGGGAAAAAAAATAAAATTCATTCACCTCGATTTTAAAACTTTTTTCAATTTACTGTAATTTACAACACCACCTCATAGTTGCATTCTAGTTATTTTGTTTCCAACAAATGCATTTATTCTAGAACCAAATTGTATTTTTCATAGTTAAAAACCCAACTCCATGGCCAACTACAATTTTTTTTCTGATTCCAACTTGTTCTCTAACTTGAAGTTTCTCTCTAGCGACTACACTTGCTCAAATGTGAACCATGTCTTTTTCAATTCCACAATATTATTGTTGTTGGTAGGATTAGAGCACATGAACTTTGGCTTGTCAATGCCTGTTGTTGCCACACCATATTCTTCATCCCTTGCCTCATGTAATGATTCCACTAATGACAAATAATAACAACTATCAAATGAAGGATAGTCAAAGAAAGCTTGACACTTTTGACCATGATGTTTAATTTGCCCGATCACTACATTTTCCAAGTTACCTTTGAGTGTAACATGAGGAGTCACTTCTGCACAAATCAAATCACATGTGAAAAGGAGGAATCCATTATTTGTCTCTTAATCAGTTAGTTAGTTAACATTTGGTAACTTTACAAAAGAAGACAAAGAAGAAGATTTTACTACTCCAAGGCAAGCTCTCTTCTTTTGAAAATTTTATAATCATTAGAAGCAAAGATTTTTACCTTGGAAACTACCCATGTATGTGAGGGCATGACATTTCTTTGCCTTGGGCATTTGTGTGTGAAGTAATCATGTTTGTTAAAGTTATGTGGCAAGGGATTACACTTTGCCATGCCTACTAAAGTTACTCAACAAGGGGAGCCAATTTCTAGGTTTTTTGTTAATCTCAAAATGCATTTATCACATTTTTTGGCACTTCAACAATTTTTTTTCAAAAATAATCATTATAGATTTTCAAGAATTATTTAATGTCAAACCTAACCCAAGGCTACGGTACCTACATGGGGTTCAAAACACACATTGGATTTTTCTTCTTTTTTTGCATAATGGTCACATAAACCTATATGTGTTACACGCATCCAAACATTTTAATATGGTCAATGCAAGTATTGCATTTTTGAATGGGGATTCATTTAAGGGGGCTTCAACCAATCGACAATTTTTTTGGCAAGCCCTATGCGCATGTATTGCATTTAAAAATATATATTTATAGGGTTTAAGTTTCAATGGATTTAAGGTTTATGGTTTATAATTTGGGGTTTAGGTATAATGTTTAAATTTAAGGTTAAGTTTTAGGCTTTAAGATTTATTATTTGATTTTAAATTTGAAGGTTTACAATTTAAGGTTTAGGTAGAAGATTTAGATTTAAGGTTAGGCATTTGGTTTTAGGGTTTTCATTTACACTTTATGTTTAGATTTTAAGGTTTACAATTTGGGTTTTAGGTTGAAGGTTTAGATTTAGGGTTAGGTTTTAGGCTTTAGGATTTATGATTCAACTTTAGATTTTAAGCTTTAGGTAAAAGATTTAGATTTAAGGTTAGGCTTTTGGTTTTAGGGTTTTCATTTAGGTTTTAAGGTTTACAATTTGGGTTTTAGGTAAAAGGTTTAGATTTAAGGTTAAGTAAATTAGGCTTTAAGATTTATGATTCGGTTTCAGGTTTTAAAATTTACAATTTAAGGTGTAGGTAAAAGATTTAAATTTAAGGTTAAGCTTTTGGTTTCAAGGTTTTTATTTAGGCTTTATATTTAGGTTTTAAGGTTTATAATTTGGGGTTTAGGTATAAGATTTAGATTTAAGGGTAGAATTTTGGTTTTAAGGTTTTCATTTAAGTTCTACGTTTAGGTTTTAAAGTTTACAATTTGGGGTTTAAGTAAAAGGTTAGATTTAAGGTTAGGCTTTTGGTTTTACGATTTATGATTCGATTTTAAGCTTTAAAGTTTACAATTTAAGGTTTAAATAGAAGTTTTAGATTTAAAGTTAGGCGTTTGGTTTTAGGGTTTTCATTTAAGTTTTACATTTAGGTTTTAAAGTTTACAATTTGGGGTTTAGTAGAATGTTTAAATTTAAGGTTAGGCTTTAAGCTTTTAAATCTATGATTTGGTTGTAGGTTTTAAGGTTTACAATTTAAGGTTTAGGTTAATGATTTAGATTTAAGGTTAGACTTTTGGTTTTAGGATTTATGATTCGACTTTAAGCTTTAAAGTTTATATTTTAGGGTTTAAGTATAAGTTTTAGATTTAAATTTAGGCTTTTGGTTTTAGGGTTTTCATTTAAGCTTTATGTTTAGGTTTTGAAGTTTACAATTTGGGGTTTAGATAGAAGGTTTAGACTTAAAGTTAGGTTTTAAGCTTTAGAATTTATGATTTGGCTTTAAGTTTTAAGGTTTACAATTTAAGGTTTAGGTAGATGATTTAGATTTAAGGTTAGGCTTTTGGCTTTAAGGTTTTCATTTAGGCTTTGGGTTTAGGTTTTAAGGTTTATAATTTGGGGTATAAGGAGAAGGTTTAGATTTAAGGTTAAGTTTTAGGCTTTAGAATTTATGATTCGATTTTAAGTTTTAAGGTTTATTATTTAAGGTTTAGGTATAAGATTTAGATTTAAGGTTAAGCTTTTGGTTTTAGGGTTTTCATTTAGGCTTTAGGTTTAGGTTTTAAAGTTTATAATTTGGGGTTTAGGTAAAAGGTTTAGATTTAATATTAAGCTTTAGGTTTTAGGGTTTTCATTTAGGCTTTACGTTTAAGTTTAGGGTTTATAATTTAGGGTTTAAGTAGAAGGTTTAGGTTTAAGGTTTTCATTTTAAAGTTTCGGTTTTAAAGTTTTCAATTTATTTTTTAAATTCTAAGGTTGGGTTTTAAGCTTTAAAGTTAAGTTGTAAGTTTTTTATTTTAAGTTTAGGGTTAGGTTTTAATGTTAGGTTATAGGTTTTAAGTTTTAAGGTTAGGATTTTTATTTTAAATTTAGGGTTAGGTTTAAGTTTTAAGGTTAGGTTTTAATGTTAGGTTACAAGTTTTAGGGTTAGGTTTAGGCTTTAAAGTTAGGTTTTAATGTTGAGTAGTAAGTTTTAGGTTCTAGGGTTAAGTTTCAAATTTTTTAAGTTTAAGGTTAAGTTTCAGACTTTAAAATTAGGTTTTAATGTTGTAGGTTTTAGAGTTTCTAATTTAGGGTTAGGATTAGACTTTAATCTTAAGTTTTAATTTTATGTTGAGGTTTAGGTTTTAAGTTTTAAAATTTAAAGTTAAGTTTTAATGTTAGTTTATAGGTTATAGGTTTAAATTTAGGTTTTAAATCTTAGGGTGAAAGCTTTACAACTAAGCTTTGAAGTGAAGTTTAGGGGATTATAGATAATCTAAAATATGTAATGATTAAGTTTTAAATTATTTGTAATCCTTACAATTATATTTATTCATAAAATACTTCAAATTATTTTACGTAATAGTAGGATATCTACACTAGAAAATTTCAATAGAACATTGAGCAAAAATTATTCATAATCAAAGGATGACAACCTTTGTCATTTATGTCAACAAGTGGTGCAAAGGCTTATAAGGATTTGAATCTTCTTCAAAGATGTGAAGGGTTCAAGTCATCATACTTGCAACCCATGTGTCATGTAGCCCTCCTACGTTAAATGATCTACCTACCTAGGTTACATATAAAAGGTAGTGACATGTGTCAACCATTTATTGAAGGAAAAATAATGAAATAAAAATTAGTAAAAATAAGTAATATAATAATAGTAATAAATGTAAAAATTATGATTGGTCAATATTATTCAATAAATTATTACCAATATTAATTTAATAGTAATCAATAACTTAATATATTTTTATGTTTGGATATTACAAGTCATACAAGATTTGAAAGGCCATATATTGAAAGCAGTTGGAACACAAACAATTGGATGACCTTCCGTAATACCCACATTTATGAAACAAGATAATTAATATATATGTAGGTAAGGCAAATATAATAATGTGCAATTGGAAAACAAAAGTGAAAATAATTTGAAACCAAAAATTCATTTTTTATGCAAAGCAATGTGAGGGCAAAAAGATAAGATTATAGAATTACCTTGATAGCACATTTCACAACCTACATCCTAGTGGACTATAGATGGAAAGGATGGAAACACAACCTCTTTTAGCAGTATTCAGACCACCAAAGCTACAAGTACAAACTAATAGACCAAGATTTATAGAAGGACAACCATTTGAATTTGGGCTGGGGAGTATAATAGTACATGAGTTGGGATCTTCTAAAAAGGGATCCAAAAATCCTACAACATAGACAAGTACACCAAAATTTATGGAAGAGGTAGTTGTATAGGTAATGCAAGTTGATAAAGTAGTTGAAATGTTTTAGACCATGGTTAATGCGAGTCTAGATATGGGGAACTTGAATCCAAAGGTGAGTAAACTAAATAACAAATTAGTCACAAAAGAGAAAGAGAAGGCAACCTTGCAAGAGGAATTGGATATTAGTGACATTATTAATTATACTAAAAATATATATTTTAATAAGAAATAATTTTTTATTAATATTAAAGTTTCATCCATGTTTTATTTAATATAATAATATTAAAAAATATTTATTCACTTTTTAATACTTGTTTTTATTAATGTTATATCGTTAACAACTATGTTTAACTAATTATAATGAATAAAGTTAAATTAAAAAATTATTCTAAACATACTAATTTATATATTACTGGGTATTATTAAATTATTATGATGATAATGATATTTTAAATATTAGGAAAAAAATATCAATGAATAATCTTTTTAAATTGTTATTTAAAATTTTTAAGTAATGATCTTAAAATTTTTCATTATTATTATAAATAATATTGTTACTATTTGTAGTTAATATGTAGCCTACGTTAAGATTATAAATTAACTAATGTTATTTAAGCGTGTAGGTGTATAAAAATATTTTAGCCCAATCAATAATATTCAAATAATATTTATTAATTATTAATATTTATATATTATAATATTATCATCATTTTTATCAATAATAATTATTTGCCCTATAATGATTTCTACTTAATAATATTATATTATTAATACCATATTATTATCATTTTTATAGTGACGTGTCAAGGCCACATAACCTTTGGCTTAAACTAAATGACACCCTTGAAATGGAATACTTGCATAAAGGCTTCCTTAACCCACATTAAACATTGCTTCCAATAAAAACATGTACATATAATCTTCTATATATATATATATATATATATTGGAATAAAATGCCCTAATCATAATACTTGCATCAAAAGACCTAACCCACCTTATGAGCTAATTGCAATGCCTAAATATAGTGTTCCCAACACACACTGGAAATTTATTCCACCAAAAATACTTGCATTGTGTCATTTAAAATTTCATTAAAAACCTTCCCTTTCTCTACCATGTTTTCTTAGGTATTGTTAATGTTCTATTGGTTATTATATTTGAATAATAATGGGCCCACATTTAGATATTTTCCTATAGCTAGATTTTTGTTTGACATTACGGGGTTGATGTTAACATAAAACACATGCCAAAGCACAAATAGTGGATTGTGAAACACAAAATAATATTGTTAGCATTTGATACACATTAATATTATAAACATTTGGTATAAATTGATCAAACAAACAATTTACATGAATATGATGCCTATTGGATGCTAAAATTAATATTTATTCATGAGATCTTTTTTTATAAACATTTATGTGTGTGAACATTGTTTTGTGTCAATCCTTCAACCTATGAACCAAATACCTTAAACTATCATCTACATGATGTAACAACATTCTTGGATGCAATGATTTATATTCACCATAATGCTTGTAATTCTTAAAGTGTGTCATCAATGATAAAACAACTTGGTCTCCAATTAGGCATGATTGACAACATTTTCCTTCTCAAAGGTTAGAGCCATTCAATCAAATCATCCACAATTTGTCAAGTTGTAATGATCCATGCTAGAGGCATTCCGATGTGATGAGCATCAAATCCCATCAAGGTGAACAAATGATATTTCACATCATTTGTGCCAAATATGGCATCCATGGAAATTGGCCATGTGTGAGCATGGATTGACATTGCATTGGTGTTTGGATGCCTAAAGTGAATGGGACTTGAATTCCATTAATTTCATCGGTTTCTTGAAGATAAAATATGTGTTCTGAATGATGCAAAGCTTAAGACCAAATTGAAATGGATGGGTTTTTGTGCAACTGCCAATTCCTTCTCTTATGTTTCCGATCCAAATACATAATGTCTTGTTGTTGGATGAAGTCATCCCTCATCATGGCTTTGTGGCATTCACACATTCCCACCAAATTGTTTTGTGTTTGTCATAAATTTGTTTCGTGGTGTGCTCGATTGAATATGTGATCTTTTAAAGATTGTGAAATTCGAAATGCATACTATGACATGTGAGTTGATGATTTAGGATTTCGTTTGCCATGTGTTAGCTCACCATTTGTTTGGGTGTGTTCAATGGTAAAAACATAGTTCCATCACATTGGGTCATGTGTATAATTGCTTGATTGAAAAGGTGGCCAAACATCCTTGTTTGATTGATCTTGCATGGTTTGGATCATTGCGATGATCATCAGGAACATAGGCATAATCATACCTACAAAACATTCTTATGGGAATGATCATAGTGTTTGTGAAGGACATTTGAAAAACAAAAGAAAATGCATGGAACATCACATTATACCAAGTATGGTGGAGGTGGTTTGTTATTGATGGGGTATTTATATCCTTTTGCAAGGGCAAGTTTTTGTGCATGTTCCATTCCACTGGAGTTTCTACATCACCTCATTTGCCTTTTAAGAACTCACACACATGTGCATGTGCTATGTATGCAATTTCGATTGACATTTTGTTTGTGCCCCCATGCCTCAACCCATGAATCCACACCAAATCAACATTTGAAAGAAGAAATTTTATTAGGTTTTGGACTTGAATTGATTATGATTTTTGAATTTGACCCATGTTTATAAACTTGTAAAAATGTGCACCTACAATACCCACTGTCTTCATGAAACCATGATTACTAGTGGACTAAATAATTAATCAATATTTGCATAATCAGTACATTGTGCATGGAACCTAGGTTGGTAATATTTACATGCCAAACTAATAAACAACACTAAGAATGTAAATGTTTTGCTTACAATGTTTACATGCCAATTACTTAAATCCACAATGGAAATGGGACCCAACCCTATAATACCCACATACCTACCCTAAACACACATTGGACATGGGACCCAACCTTGCAATACATGTATTCCAAACTAAAACACACATTGGACTTAGGACCCAACCAAATGCAATATACTTACATTTCAAACTTAAACACACACTAGACCTGGGACCCAACCTTGCAATACCTACATTCCAAAACTAATACACACACTTGACATGGGGCCCATTCCAATAATACATGTATTTAGGATTAACAACTACATATAAAATCAAACATTTGCTAACTTAATAATCTTTTCCCATAATTAAGAAAATGTAGGTTATATTCACACGTTGATCCATTACAAGAAACTAATTGAATTGTAATTAATTAAAACCACACATGAATGAAAAAAATGAAGGGGATTAAGAAAAAAAAACCTTTAATTTGATGGTCCAAGGTGATGTCATTATCCTTGCAAAGCTTTCCAACCCTAAATCAAACCATAATTCCAAATAAAATTAAAAAAACCCTAAGTATTGTTATAGATTAAACCTTAAACATGTACCACTTTCAAAAGAACTTCAATCCTAATTACAAAACCTTACACATATCCTTGACAACTATACAAAAATAATTTTAGATAAACTAATTATGAGTTAAAAATCAAAGCTCAAGAAATTAAGAATTTTAACAAGTGAAGGAAAATATTTATCTCTTACCTTCTAATTTGAGTCTCTCCAACTTGAAAGATGGTTGCACTCCCTTCAAAAGAGAATTGTTTCCACTCCCTTCAAAAGAGAAGAAATGAGTTTCATTTGTTCAATATATAATTCATGATTCTTCCCTCTAAATTAACCTAACCTTGAGTTTAATTAATATCAAAAATGATGTTTTTGCAAATTTCATAAATGTTTGGGACATCTAGCGAACCCTAAATCCTCCTTTGATCCATTTTATGTTATAAAACATAATCTCCTTTTCTCTTAACCCAAGGCATTAAATTATTTAATTATGTTGTGTATGTACAATATGCAATAAATGGTGCAAAGTGGAGGTTCATGGGGACATTGACAATAGGAAAAGCTTGCAAGTGCAATACTCACACAAGAGGCCTAAATATGTTTAATTTATTGTTAACTAGCTGAATGCAATACATGCATTTGAATTATTTTCAGTAGTTGCCATTGAGGTTATCTAGGTGCTGGGTAGGTAGGTAAAAATGACATGACAAGTTTAGGTAGGAAAAGGGGGTGTGGATCTAGTAGGTGGGTAGGTGAGTGGGGGGGAGTTGGTTCTTAGTTGGTAAGTATGGCCGAGAAGGTAAGTACTATGTAGCTTGGCAAGTGATTTCAAAGTTGGGGAAAAAACAACTAGCAAAAAAGAAACCAAAGAAAGGGTCAACACCAAAAAGGTCAACAAAGGTCAATGCACATTCAACCACTAGATGAGAAATCCCACCCCATCTAATTGACAAAATTCCCAATTGGTGTGTTGGTGGGTGCTGGTTCATGTTGGCCATGTTTGTCATGCTTGCAATTACATTACAACTAATTTGTGATTATTTATGACTTTCATCTTTCCATGTGAACAATTTTTAGTTTGGTTTCCATCTAAAGAAGGCCATGTATGTCCTAGGTGTTACAAATGTAATCAAATGAGTTACAACCCTATGGGTCTACAAAAATAAAATTTGTGTATTCTAGGGGATAGTTGGGTTACATTAGGATGCACAAGTGTATAATAATTCTATTTTGTATAATGGGTGTATTGATGTCACATACACCCCATATTTAAAACATTTAAAAATTATCAATCATAAAATCATATGTATATTGGAAATATATTAATTTTGTATTTAAGGGATATACAAACTACATGAAAACCATATTCATGCATATTCAAGGTTTATTATCAAAATTGAATGGACCTAATATTATGGATATACTACATGTCTATCAAAGGTATGTTGAGATATATTCAAATATTAAAACACTTTTATTATATACACGAAATATATAAAAGCCATATTAATACAATATATTCAAGGTTTATTACACCTATTGAAATTATTATTAATATGGATTATAAAAATTGAAAAATTATTATTATTATTATATAAAATAATTAACACTAACAACTAATTCTATATATATTCAATCTTTATTTTTTATAACCTCATTATAATAATTAATTTTTTTATTTTCATATAATTATTATTATATTCATTATTATAATAAATAAGATTTGATATAACAAGTGAAATAACAATAATAAAAATTCAAAAATTCCTAGCTTAGGTTGGTTATTTGTTACAATAGTAATTTAATAAATATTTTTACTATTCATTTATTATATTACTATCTTATAACTAGTACTATAATGATTATCATAAATATCATATTTAATTTAATATTCATTTAATTATTTTAATAAATAATATTACTGCAATTTTATTTATACAAAAAATATTGTCATTATTATTATCATTATATATAATGAGTATTATATTCCCATGAATATTTTCATTCCGCCTTACAATAATTATTGCATCGTTAGTATAAACATTATAATTAAATGATATGAAAATTATTTTATGACATGAATTAATATTAAAAGACCATTATTGAAATTAATATTGCAAGTTGGATCCAAGCTTTGGATCATTAGCATGATGTAAATCGGGGTGTTAAAGCCACGACCTTAAGGTTATTTTGATCCACATGTCTCATTGCACAACTACCATTTAAAAAACTCTCAATCAACACATATCATTGGGTGTGTTTCATGATCTATGTACCCACATATATTATTTGTACAATTGAGGTGCATTGATTGAACAAAAGTTTCAAATAATTGAAGGTTACATGTTACACAAAACTTGCCTAATTGGTAACTCACTATAATATGTGCAAATCAAAAGATATAACTAGCTAACTTTGCAATAGTTAAAATTATTACAATATTGACCATGCATAAAAGTCCCATCTAGCAATTATAGTACTTACAACTATACATCAAAAGTTCCATCTAGCATTCGCAACATGGAAAAAATCCAAAATTTTAACAACACTTATAATTGCAATATGTGGTGCAAAAAATTAGTGCCATCTAGTAGCATTGTGCAAGCCCGTACCTCAATAAAAAAAAACTCAATTTTCATTATTTTTTATGCAACACCAATGCAACAACCACACAATGAAACATGTGTGAAATATGTGACAACATCCAATAACTTGCAAAGAATATTCCCAAACACAATTTGAAGCACTAGTTCACCATTAAATGGATTCCATGTGCAAAAAAATATTCACTAGAATGTCAATGGTTAAGCACTAATGAGTATCATTCATAGTGTATTAGACCATGATCACTTCCATCATGGTTGAAATGATTACCCACCGTTCCAAAAACTAGAAAATTATATTATGTCCAAGATTTACTTGAAACAACCATACAAAAATTTTAATTGGTGATTATGTGCTAGACAATTCTTTTCACACAAGCAATCATGTTTCAACTTTGGATGTACATGAAAATCCTAGAGCTTATGTCAAATGCAACATTGATTTCATTATAACCCTTCAACATGCCTTTGTACATATTAGATATTCATAATTTTGGGATCCAAATGATCTAGGTTTGAAACACAAGGATATATATATGTTCCCATATTCTTGCAACCCATTTTGCTTCATTCATATGTGCTTATGTCATGAACTTTAGATTGCCTCCACAAATGAAACAATAATATGGGAATTGATCATTTCATGAGAAAAGACCCATGCAAGCCATACTCGAGTAAATAACTAAGTACATGCATTTTATTTCTTTGCAATAGATTGCCTACACCGATATAGTAACCACTCAATCAAACATGTGTGACAACATCCATGAACTTGCAGAAAACATTCCCAAATGCAATCTTAGGTACTAGCACCATCATGTGCTCACTCTAGGCACACAAAAAACAAGCACTAAAATGACAATGGTCAAACACTAACAAATGTTGTTCATGGTGTATATCGAACCATAATCACCTTCATCATGGTTGTAGTGATCACCTACCTAAAACCAATAAACTATCATCTACTGAAAATTTACTTGAGGCAACCATAAAAAAAATTTTAATACATGATTTTGTGCTAGAAAATTATCTTCACACGAACATTCATGTTTCAATTTTGGATGTACATGAAAATCCCAAAGCTCATCAAACCCTAAAAAAATTGAATGCAAATTGACATTTGTCAATAAAAAATGTGTTTATGCATAAGACATTTCAATTGCAAAGCCAAGAAATCACAAAACATGACTAATAGTCTTATTGTTGTTATGAATGGCATCTTTTGCACAATTTAGCAAACTTCGCTTGCATATCATAACCAAAGAGTTCTTTTATTTTTAAGGTTTATAGAAACACAATATTAGTATACAACTAACTTAATGAAGGACCCAATATCCAATGCTGCTCCATTTCTTATGGGGGGTTGGGAGTGGGGGTTTCTTAACATTAAAGTAGTATGGAATTTTTTTATTTTACAATTATTTGAACCCAGTAAGTTAATCAATTAATAAAAACACCAACCAAACAAAATAAAAAAACATAAAATTGCAAGAACAAAAATTTAATGGAAATTCCTTTTTGAGGTATGGGGAAATTGTTTTTAGAGATTCACAATTTCCAAACACACCATGCCCAATTCAAGCTCACCAAAAACATGTTGG
>Ga0209611_10006327_pt1 | contig 19483 bp, 17 predicted proteins | sample S1TSphgellanicum_3_FD_187693 | JGI IMG/M metagenome (GOLD analysis project Ga0209611, IMG submission 187693) | Host-associated microbial communities from peat moss isolated from Minnesota, USA - S1T2_Fc - Sphagnum magellanicum MG (SPAdes) (version 2) | ecosystem: Host-associated > Plants > Peat... | reverse complement strand
TGTCATGGGTGACCAAGATAAGCTAAGTCATGTAACCCCGGTAAACTTCACCCAAGATAAGTTAAGTTGTGTAACCCCAGTAAACTTCACCCAAGATAAGTTAAGTGGTGTAACCCCGGTAAACTGCACCCAAGAGAAGTTAAGTGATGTAATCCCGGTAAACTTCACCCAAGATAAGTTAAGTGATGTAACCCAGTAAACTTCACCCAAGAGAAGTTAAGTGATGTTAACCCCGGTAAACTTCACCCAAGAGAAGTTAAGTGATGTTAACCCCGGTAAACTTCACCCAAGAGAAGTTAAGTGATGTTAACCCCGGTAACCTTCACTCATGATAACTTAAGTGATGTAACCCTGGTAAACTTTATTAATAAAACGGCACCTATCGGAAAGATGAAGTGGAAATACATACAAAAAGGAGAGAACATAAGTTCAAGTTGTGTTTTTTGTTACAAGTTAAGTTGGATGTTGAAGACTACTAGAATGGATAGGGTTCTATCCTAACAACTTAACTACCAAAAAACTACTTGCAAGAAGTTTTTAATGCCTTGAGGTCTAATTCAACACATCATTGAATTTGCTACCATTTTTGTATGTATTGTAAGTACATACATATTAGTCGACCTGAAAAAGTGACTTGTTACTCTTATCTTCGTTCCTTTTTAGGGTTAGATTGCCCAATCTACACAAAGGTTGAAAGGGTTTGAACTTGTGCATTGATTGGTGGTGGCCACTATGCCCATGTGAAATCTAAGAGATGGATTAAAAAAAAGCTTTATGGCATTTTCTTCTTCCCAACCATCCACTTTTTACAAAAACCATCTTCTCCATCTAAACCCATCAAACAAGGTGAATGTCATGACAATTTACCATGAACACCAAAATACAACATGTTGTCTAGGGTGCTTACAAACAAGCCTCTTTTCTTAGTCAAGGAAGCTTAGGTTAGCCAAGCATCAAAGTACACAACTTCCTTGTGGTATCTTCAAGAACTCCCCTTCCCCTTAAGAAAATTTCCAAAGCAAACAAGTACCTAGTATATAGTATGAACGTAATATAACAAGTAGTGCAAACATCAAGATTTTCAACGGCCAGGGTCCCGATAGATACATGCGGAATGTCGTATATAAAGAGGTTTTGGAAATGCAGTTTGTAATTGTAATTTTGTAACATGTACTGTCAAATGCACACAAACCTGTGCATTAGGCACGGGGTTCAAACTAGTAATATAATAAGGTTCATGCAAGCTTGACTGATCATATAGGTAACACATAAATAAGCATGTAAGTTTTGGGTGGTTGTAAAATGTATTGACTACTTCATACTTTTCCAACTTTCGTCTAATTAAAATGTCTTGGAGCTCAACATAAAAATCATCTTGTGGATATTTGGAAGGTTACAAAATGATAGATCTAAAGGTAATGAATGGATGATGGCATCATCACTTTGAAATAGGATTTTATGAAAATTGCAAATCCTAAGGCAAAATAAATGGGATGTCAAGTCTTATTTGAATGATCAACTTTTTCAATTGTTCTTTACTTATTGCACAATCATGCATGTTGATATTCTCTTGGCATCACACATATGCAAAATACCCATATATGCCAATTTTAGATATTACGATATGATATGAAGTGTGTTGAAATGTACCAAAAAAATGTCTTGAAGAATGTGGTTTTGAATTATTTTTTAATATATTATTTTAAAGTTCTCAAGGGATATACGAATCCAATTCACATTTGAAAACATTTGACTTTGTTATTATATTCAAAACTCGTATTTTGAAATATCAATTAAAATATAATTTTGTTTTAAATTATTTTTTTCATTTTGTTGAAAAATCAATGTGATTCAATTTGGTCATTCAAAAAGGAATCTCATGATGATTGGAATGACCAAGGAAATTCATCACATTGGCATGATGAAAATACCATGAAAAACCGATCACTTGATGAAAAATATAATGGACTTGCCAATTTTAAAAATTCAACTCTTTTGAATTATAATTTTCATAAAAATTTGTAACACCTTTGAAATATAATAAATAACTATTTCAAGGTTTTAATGGTATTGTAGAACATAGGACACAAGTTTTTAGGAACTAAATTTAAATTTAGAAGTTGAGTATTGGATTATAAAAATATCTTTGCCACCTCATGGATGTTAAAAAATATATGCAAATTTTTTATTTCCAATTTTTTTTGAAAATTTTAAAATAATGAAATTTCAACTAGGTAATTACAATATAAGTTGGCTTAAGCATTGTTAGGGTTGAATTCAAATCCCATTCCATTAAAACATCCCCCCAAAAAAATATATTAATAAAATCCAAGAGGAGAGAATTCCTTTTTGCTTGGCATGGGCTCTTCCAAAGTTCCAAACTAGTTTTGGGGGGTGGGATTTTTTTTGTTTCTTAGACCCAAAAAAAAATTGGCAAAATTTTATTTGTGAATCCAAGTGATTTTACTAATTTTTTGGAATTTTTAAATTAAATTTTATTAAAATTTTAATATATCACAAAAGTGAAAAAAAAAACCCCCCTGTCCCATACCATCAAATTTTTAATATAAAAAAAAAGATTTTTAGAGCCCCAAAATTAAAGGCATCTTGGGATGGGACTCTTTTGAGACCTCGTTTTTTGTACTTACGTGAAAAAGAAAACAGGGAAATGAGGGGCATGGGTATTGCAAAGTCCAGGTGCCAAAATGCTCTCATACTGTATGTATACAAATACGTATATAGTTTCGAGATACTAGTTACAATACGTCAAATGTGGGTTAGAGTTTTAAAAAAATACCCAAGTGTAAAATGTTATTTTATACTTTTATACGTATTATAATTCGTATCGGAGTCGTCCATGTATTAATTAATATACGTTCACGACTATGTCAACCCACTGAAGTGCACTTTGGCGAAACCCTGTTTCGCCACTTATGGGGTAATCATCGATGATGGGCGGGTCATGCTCTGGTGGTTTCGCCGCATGCGGAGGTCATGAAATGATGGTTTTCGCCACATGGGTAGTGATGACAATTGTGGTTTCGCCGCACGACGGATCATGACATAATGGTTTCGCCGCTTATGGTCATCATGGATGATGGGAGGGTTTTGCTCTGCTTTTTTCCCCGCTTGAGGGGTCATTGACGGTTGGTTTCGCCGCATGGGGGGTCCTGACATGATGGTTTCGCCGCATGGGGGGTCATGACATTGTGGTTTCGCCACATGGGGGTCATTCAAGAGGTAGCGGTAGAGCAAGAAGCATAGATAGAGAGAGAGAGCGGATTTGGTCTTCGAGAATCCGCGGATTCGGTTGTTTTCCTCGGCTGCTCTGCGGGTGCATCTCTGCAGCAGGCGGTGAAAATCGAAGAAGAGAGGCGTGGAGTACAACTGGGAAGTTGTAGTTTGCAAAAAGCTTGAGAATCCAGTCCAGGAAGGCAAAAAAACGGAGCGCTGGTGCAGTTGCTGGTTTGCAACAAGCGGAGCTCGAGCTGGCGTTGGCGATCCAGAGAGCGAGGAAGAGATCTGTGGGATTTGTGTCTTGGAGGAGATGGAGTTGTGGGTTTCCTCGACGAATTTGTGGAAGAAAATGGGTTGAATTTGCTTTCCGGCTTGAGAAGAAAGGGGTTTTAGGGATTTGCAGGATAGGTTTTGTGGGTGCGTTGGGTTCAGACTTCAGACATGTACTGTGGGTGATGTTGGGAAGGATGCGGGAAGAAGGAGACGATTAGCTAGCTTCCAGTGTGGATGCTGTCTGTCTGTTTGCAGAAGAACGCGGCAGGATGCTGCTGCTGGTAGCTTGAAAGAAGTGTTTTGGGGCTTCTTTCTTTGGAATTGGGGTCCGGAGATCATGAAAGCCCAAGGAAGGAGAAGCGAGCATTAGCACCAGCAGTGAAGCCCCGGAAAAAAAAAAGAAGCTTCAGGCACTACTGACTGAAGCATATGACAGCAGACATGGGGTCGCTGGAATTGCAGAGGCAAGTAGCGCAGGCAGTTCATCTACTGAACCATGACCTCCACTCCTGCAACAGAGTTGCAGCCAACCAGTGGCTTGTGCAGTTTCAGCACACCAATGCAGCTTGGGAAGTGGCCACCTCTATTCTGGCTGTGGATTCTTCCCAGACTCATGACTTTGAGGTCGAGCTTTTTGCTGCCCAAGTTCTCAAGAGAAAGGTCAGTAGTGTGATATGACATAGAGGAAAGCAGATTCTCATGTTGTTGATGTTGCTGTTGTGCTGAGAGATTTTTTTTCCCCCCCCGCCCCTGAATTCTCTGTTCCTGTGAATCTCTGAGGCTCCCAGGACAATGCCAGAAGCTGTGATATCATGTTTGCAAATTTGGGTGATGATGCGCTGGAGAGGTTGAGTTCACAGGCCTAGAGTTCATGGAAATCATGAGCTTAACATCCTGACCTAAAATGCATCAGGGATGTCATGTGATGAGGCAGGCAGGGTGCATCTTCTTCTCATTAAAAAAATTTGTACCATCACTTGCAGATTCAGAATGATGCGGTGAATCTTTCTCCAGAAGGAAGGAGCGCTCTGCAAAATGCCTTGCTCATGTCGGCTAAGAAGTTCAGTAACGGCCCTCCTCAGGTGTGTAACCTTCTTCTACTGCTGCTTTGACGAGGATGGAAATTAGGGTTAATCTCTCTTGCTGATTTGATTAGAATGATGTTTTGGATATAAGAAGAGCTGTGCACTTTGACAATGACAGAAATTAGGGTTTTCTATCTTGCTGATTGAATCAGATTGATCTTTTGCCTATATTTAAGAAGAGTGTGGAATGACTGGATGATGTGGTAACATGATTTGTTCTTGCTGTGGGTGACACCAGCTCTTGACACAGATATGTGTTGCGTTATCAGCTCTGGTGCTGCGAGCAGTCGAGTGGAGGAAACCAGTGGACCAGTTGTTTGCCAGTCTGAATGAGCTGCAGGGCCAAGGCACTGGCAGCAATGCAGTCCTTGAGCTTCTCACTGTGCTACCTGAAGAGGTCATAGAGGATCAAACGGTCAGTGTGGACTCTGGCATGAGATGGCAGTTCTCTCAAGAAGTAAGCTATTATGCCTCTCAAGCAGAGAGAGACTTTGGAAATAATTCTTTCTTTTCCTACCCTTACAGAAGAATTGGACATCTGAGTGTGTATCTTACATTCTTACCTACTTTGTTTCCTGAACTGTGGCAGCTTCTGTCGCACACAGGTGCAGTGCTGGAATTTCTATTACAGCTCTGTAATGATAAGGGCCTTCAGAACACACCGTTGCATGAGAGGCAGCGCAAAGTTCTCCGCTGTTTACTAAGCTGGGTAAGAAGATATCTTTGCTTCCTGTTGACTATAGAATATAATGCTGTTGTGGGAGTACAGTCTTTTGTGCTCAAGAGCCTCTTGACAACTCATCTCTTTTGGTAGTGCAAGCTGTTTTGTATTCTTGTTTAGATTCTTTTTTTTTATGCTGTAGATGATGTTGTTATTTCCAGATTTATTTTGAGAGGGTAATGATCTGCACCACGTAGCAACATTCCTCAACTTTGTTTTTATGCCCAGGTGCGAGTAGGGTGCTTTCTCGAAATTCCACACAGCAGCATTCCTGGTCATCCCCTTCTAGGTTTTGTGTATAGTTCTCTGCAGGTGGGGGTGTTACCTATCTCATTTTCTCTTCTTTCATAAATCTGTTGATGTTTCTTAATTCATTGCAAAGATATTATAGCTGTATATGAGAGGCAAAGATGTATGCATCTGTATATAGTTGTGGGTGCAAGCTCTGCTTCTTTGGTGGATCATCTGCAAAGATGTCACCTTGGGTGGGTTCCAGAAAGCCAGAATGGGAGCTTCTAGGATCCTCTGCATGGACTTGAATGATCACCATTGACAATTGTACCTTTCAGGATCCGAGCACATTTGATTTAGCGGTGGAGGTCCTGACTGAACTTGTAAGCCGGCATGAGGTAAATAAATTGAGCTCTCATGCACAGTAATGCAATTTGTGACTTGGAAAGTTTTTGTTTTCTGTCTTTGCATTTGCTGAAAATGGTTTGCAATATAGCATCTGTCTAGGAATGTCACAGTTGGTTTGTTATCCAAGTCAGAGCCTCAACAGTGTCAAAGTTGGCTTGTTCAGGAATGGGCAAATGAGTAGAGATGTGAAGGGAGATGAGCAGCTAGATGATTACATTTTGATGTTTTGAGCCCCATAACAGTCATGAATTGCCCGCATGCTGCAGGGTTTACCACAAGCATTGCTCCCCCGAATGCTGGTAGTGAAGGATGCATTATTGATGCCAGCACTTGCTGCTGGCAAAGAGAGCATCATCAGTGGGCTTGCTTCTTTGATGGCAGAGCTAGGTCAAGCGGTATGGAGACACACATGACCATCGATTCTTAGAATGGAGAAATAAATTTTCTTTTGGGTGCAATTGAGTTTGTATGGGTATTGGTTTGCTGTATCTCTGGCAATCATCAGACTTGTCTGGCAGATGTCTCTCAATCTTGCAGGGATTTGTGGACTAATTGGTTTCACTACTGCTTTGGGATCTTCTCCTGTATTTTGGGACCTGTCATTTACAACTCTGGAACTCAGAGGTTCTGGTGTGGTAAGGTGTATTTATAATTCCTCTATGTATGTACAGGCACCAGCACTGGTTGCACAACCTAGCAGTGAAGCCCTTGCTCTAGCTGATTCCCTTTTGCGGTACATCTTCCCCCGTTTTTATGCATCACACATACATCTGTGTGTACTTTTCTCTTCTTGCTATTCCATGTGTTTTGCCTCCCTGGGACATTCTAAATTTGCTCTTGCAATTAATTCTCTTTTGGATTCTTGGGTCTTCCAAGCTCGTAATTGGGAGGGGCCACTCACCTACTTGCAGATGTGTTGCTTTTCCAAGCTGTGACTGGGAAATTGCAGAATCTACACTTCAATTTTGGTAAGAGTTTGTCCCCCGACCTGAGTAGGTATACTTGACTTTTTTCCTCTATTTGGCATGGGTCTTTGGTATTCAATTTGGGGTTGTGTGTGGGCAAACTGTGAAGGTGTACACTTGCAGAGTATCTACTTGCTGCTGAGGAGACACAAGACCAGTTGAAACAGCAGGCACTTGCAGCATACATTCCTGTCTATACAGCCTTGCTGGATGCCCTTGTTGTTCGAGCCCAGGTCAGTCAGTTCATAGTTTCAAAGAATTGTATGGTTGTCTACAATGTAGTTGCTAAGATTGTCATCCTCATGAACACTTGAGTGTGTTTCAATTGGCTTCCACTGCAGTCAAGCTACCTTGACATTTTTGTTTAGGCAGTTGTATAATATGAAGTGTATTGGGCAAAGACCCACAGCATGGTGGGAACTGTGTACAATTGTGTTGGATTTCCAGAAGGACAGCAGTACATGCTGCAGGCAGGTGAGGAAAGGTCAGTCTGGACCATAATAGTTCGTGTGGTAATCCTCAATACCTTTTGTAATGCTATTTAAGCAGGTTGGTGACAGCGACTATGTTGAGGATGATCTGGATGGCATTAGTGGGCTTCCTGATGGTCTGACTCTGTTCCGGAAAAATCTGGATGAGCCTCTGGCTGATATTTGTCGCTTGTTGGGTCCAATCCAGTTCCTTGCAACGGTGGGTTTGGCTGCCAAAACTTGGATGCTCTTTTCTATGATTTTCCTCCTCCTGATGTCTGAATGAAGTCACATTTTTGTCAGTCATTTTGGAGAGCAGTTTTTTTCTCATCTGATTCAATTGTGAAGTTGGCTTGTCCTTTTTGACTGATGATGCCCTTTGTGTAGATGTAAAGAATGTTAAAAAATTGGATCTTTCCATTCTCTGTGTCTTGGCTCCATTGATTTACTTGTGCTGCTTCACAATTTCCTCAGTTGTCATTTTGCTTGGGATGCTTTGGTTTGTCATCCCCTCTTGTAAAATCACTCTCCCTCTCAGCCACTGTCTTGTGTGACCCACTCTCTCCTCTCATGTCTCTGGGATGCAAATTCTTCCACAGGTTATTGGATCCTTTCAGTGAAGCAGATTCAGCAAAACTTGCTTTGACAGTGAAGGTGGTCCTTTGGTGGCAGTTACTGAGGGGAGCTGAGGCTTGGTCTTTATTCGAGTCTCCAACCCCATGGCGAGCAGTGGAAGCTCGACTTTTCGCACTACACATGGTATTGACTTTGCATTAGTTAGCTCCTCATTTAGTGTTTAGGGTTTAGACTTCAACAGCAAGCTTCAAAGCTAGGCGTTTGCATGACTTGGGTTTCTTGCCTGCTATGCTTTTTTTTTGGTGAAAATATTCAAGCTCAAAATGTACCCACTTTTTCCATTTGTTGATTGCTGTTGTGTTTAGGCTAGTTGTAGCTACTACTGATGGAGTTGCCTCCACTGTTTATGCAGGTTGCGGATGTGATGGTTCAAGAGGGCCAGCTCTCAGACCTAACACCTGTCATGCATCTGATTGTGGTCCTTCATTCTGGGTCTCCTCGAATTGATCCAGGTTTAATGCATTTGGTACGTAAGCGGTGGTAAGGTTTCATTTCAGGGATTGCCCTGATTGGAGCCAAGCCAAATGAAAATGAACTTAGTTTGCAATGCCATATGCCAGTGGATAAGCTTTTCAGTACCATCTTTCTTTCTTATTGAGGCCATTTCTCTTTCAAATAAATTCAGCAACTTCACCAACACTGTGGGTTTTTTTCACTGAAGCTCTTTCTGTCAGTGCAGGTGCATAAATCTGCTGCTCAAGTTGTTGGCTCTTATTCAGGGTGGATTCACAATTTCCCAACAGCAGTCTTGCCATTACTGTAAGCTTCTCTCACTTCTGGTGGAGTCATAATAGAGCAGTTGGGTAAGTGTATGTTATGGCGATGGGGTTTGGCTCACTCAATCAACCATGTGAATGGCATGACTTCGGTTTTGCAGCTCATTTTTGGCTGCTGGGCTCACAGTGCCATTGGCTGCTGGTGCATCTGCGGCTGGTTTACGAAAATTGTGTGAGGATGTGCCTGATATTTCCCAGGAGCCATCCAACATTGAAGGCCTCCTTCGAATTGGAGAGGTCACACCTTTATGCCTATTTTCAGACTTTGGGTTTATGTCAGCAATTGGGAGAGTTTTAGGGTTGCTGTTTTCTGATGTGCATTCTGATTCAGCCCCTAAGAGGTGGATTGGTACCCTACGAGCAGATCGTGTAGTTTCTTCTGGTACAACAGACTTTGGACAAAACCTTTGTAAGTGGGGATCACAACTTCAGAGTACTGTTTTACAGAGTTTTTATGGGTTTGCAGGAGGTCCATGCAGTTCAGTTATCCTTGCAAGAAGAGGAAGATGTGATGTGTGCAGTAGGACGAGTGCTCTCCACAGTGACTAGCAGTATTGATGTGAACTCTGCCCTGGAGAGGTTACTGAAGCCCACCCATGCTGCAATGGAGACACTTGTAGGTGACTTTTCCTCCTTGGTTGAGGTAGTTCTGCATTGCATCTCATGTCAGTCTGGGCCCTCGTTTGATCATCTTTGTCCCTCTCTCTCATGTGCCCACTGTGGGTCTTATGTGCAGCTTGAAACAGATAGTGAAGGTTCTCTCAGACTTCATTCAGCAGCATATGCAGCTTCTTTAGAAGCTGGCATTAGAGCAGTCCATAGGTGAGAACAATCTCATCCTGTTTTCATCCCAGCAATGACATGGTAATCACTGGAAGTGGCAAAATGAAGATTGATTGAGGGTGTTATGTTAATGTATATATGCAGACTAGGTGTTCTGTTCAGTCAATTGATGCCATCTTCCAATGGAGATGGCCCAATTTTGAGGGTGGTAGCACATTTTTGGCCACTATTCGAGCGCTTGCTTTCGTCACGCCATATGGAGGATAGTGGGTTGGCACTTGCAACGTGTCGGTCTTTATCACATGCCATTCAAGCATCGGGTATGTGATGATATTATCAAGAGAGTATCATCGGATTCATGCCCGAGGAGTTCTGGGGACTCTTGGCTTTTTGAAGTCAATTGTCTATGCACTGATTCTTTTTTGCTGTTGTCTTTCAACTTCCTGAATAAGCAGGATGAACTTACTGCAGCTTCTGTGTGGTGGTGTGGCAGGACGACAGTTTTCTTCCTTGTTGCCCAATGTCCTGACTGCAATGTACAAAAATTTCCTCTCCTTCCAGTCACATGTCTGCTTCATAAGAACAGGTAAAATTTGATCCTTTCTCTTTGTAGCTCTTTGGTTCATTTCCCTTTGTCCTTCTGAGTTGGGCAGTCTCTGATCGGGGTGGAGGATATGGCAAGCAAATCAGCGGCAGTTGCAGTAGAGGAGTTTGGACATGAACAAGAGCATGGCCCGTTGTTTGTGGAGACATTGCGTGTCTTCACAGTTTCAGATGCCATGGCAGCAATGACCACATCATATTCATGTGACCAGGAACCTGAACTTGCAGAGGCCTACTTTGGTTTCACAACAACTTTTGTGCGCTGCTGTCCTAAGGTAAATCTCCCCCACCTCTAACTATCATATTTTGTGTACATAGTGAAATTGGGTGATGGCGTGGTGAGGAGTCTGACACCCAGAAAGGAGAAGTTAAAAGTCTGTTCCTTGTTCTCATGTGATTTGAGCTTCTTTCCATGGATGATAGCTTACAAGGAAAGTTTTTGTTGTTCAGGAGGTGGTTGCAGCTGCAGACTTGCTATTAGAGATATCTTTCAACCATGCCACTATCTGCTGCACAGCTATGCATCGGGGGGCAGCTCTTGCAACTATGTCTTACATGTCTAGTGCGTTTCACCCCTGCTCTTGCAACTGTGGCTTACATGTCTATTGTGTCTCACCTCTGCTCTTGCTCAAGCTTCTATGTTTCTCTCTGGAGGTAGTAGCATTAGGTACATGGTGATAGCTCTCTTTTGCTTATCCCCCATTTCTCAGGGACGCAAAAAACTACTCATTCTCTCCCTTCTCATGTCAAATGTGCTATTTCAGACTAGTTGTAGTAATGAATTTTTGGACCATGATTTGTTTGACTCTGCAGTCAAGGTTTAGGGGTAAAAATTTGAACTCTTAAACCCCTAAACCCTAAATCCTAATCCCAAAATCCAATAGAAAGGCACCATGGCATGCAATTTGTAACACAAAGCTGACTAAAGCTGTGTTGTTGACAGGTTTTCTAGAAGTCGGCTTGTCATCATTGTCAGACTCAAGAAGTATTCTGGAAGGATCTCTTTTGACTGTCGTGTCAAGAATATGCTTACAATGTGGCGAAAATATTATTTCTGGCATGTTGTATGCTCTATTGGGTGTTTCTGCTATGACCAGGGTATGTCATATGCTTGGCTGAATGATGCCTGAATGTATTTTGTGTTTTTGTAGATTGATGTCCTGTGCCTTTATATACTAAACAGATGCCAGAGCTCATAACATGAATGTGAAACTTTTTTTTTTTGGGGTGGGGACATGCCTAGTCTGGTGAATTATCTGATTAGTTTTTGAAGGGTATTTGGTTGAATCTTGGCAGGTGCATAAAGCAACAATGATATTACAGCAACTGGCAGCTTTATGTTATCTGAGTGTAGGTACAGAGAATAAACTACCATTACAATGGAGTTCATTACAGGGCTGGCTTGTTGCTGCAGTAAGTCTCATGCACCTGGCATTGTTTTGCTTCAATGATGACTCATTATGAAGTCTTTGAATTTCATTTCGTCATCTCCTCTTGTGCTGTGGTTGAGAAGAACCTCTGTGGTTCCATTTTCTGCATCATGCTTACTTTGTATCTGGTACTCTGAAGGACACAATACCAGAACATGATGAAGGGTTTAGGGTTTAGGGTTTAATGAAGCAGGGGTCTGGTTATTAACAATCGGGTACTAATCAGGTGCAGGCATTGCCACCTGAGTATTTGAAACCAGGAGAAGTCGATATTCTTATTGCAACATGGCTTAAGGCTATGGAGGCTGCAGCTTCCGACATATACAAAATGCAGGCAGTGCAGAATGGAGGCCGGCCAGGGGGAGGGGGCTATTTGCGGGGTGATGGTGGCCGCTCATTGAAGCGAGTACTGCGTGAATTTGCAGAGGCTCATCGCTACACAGTGCCAACGTATGGACAAAGCTGACGGGAAGTTTTCTGAATTTTTGACCCTAAGGGTCCTCTTGCTACATTGTTTCAAGTTGCTCATACACATGCTAGAAGCTCAGCGCTGTCCACTGCCATTACCACAGGAATAACAGCTCATTGCTTGCACGGGGGGTTTGTGATGCGCAAGCATAAAAATCGGGGGTAGGGCAGGAACTAAATGCTGTATTTAGAGAAATCAATTTTGTCCCCACCCAATCTGCAAAGAGGAAATGAATCAGGTAAACCTTGGGGCAATGCATCTCACTGAGCAATGACTGGCATAAATTATACCCTGGACATGGAGGAATACTTTTAGTCTCATAGTTTTTGGCTTGATTCAGACTTCTCACCTGTCTTGATTGTTTCTTAGATTTGAGTTTAGTTTAGGCTGCAATGTCATGTACAACTTATGTCACCAGAATTATGGTGTATTCTTTCTTTCACCAGCAGGGATTGGATAACTGAAGAGTGTTCTGTTTCCATGGAGGCAGCAATAATAAATACTTACTGTCGTTGCATTGGATTTGGGTATAATTGAATTCATTCATCAGGAGAAATACCTGGGAGTGGAATTTTTTCTGGTGCTACCATCCTGTTTGATTTTGGAATTTTCCTTAAGTGAATCCATGATCCCGAGGTGCAGCAGATATGATTCTCTTAGCTGTTGCAGATCATGAAAGCCGCTGAATGTTTTTGATGATGATATGTAAATCTATTGTACTTGTATTCTCTTGCTCATTGTTGGTTCTTCCAAAATAGTTTCAAACCAGAGCCGGTTTTTTTGCATTTGTTGCACTATTCTTTCATTCTTTTTTAAGTGTTCCAAATAAGCTTCTGGGTTTTGTTGTCTTTCATTCTTTCTTTCCGAACGGTTCAAAGGAGTTTCTATGAGGCTTGGGGAGGTGTCTATATGAGGTGGTGTATGTGGTAACTTATCGAGGAAACAAATTATCGAGATTGAAGCCTTGGGACCTGTTCTTCCTTCTTATAAAGGTGGACATTTTTGTGTATATGTGGAAACAAAACTGATGGCTGTTTTGTGAACTGGACAACCTAAATGAAGATTTCATTCATTATTTGGGGGACTTTTCTGCAACCTTGGCAGAGATTTCCTTCATAATTTGCGTGACCTTCCAGCAACCTTGATGGAGATTTTTGTTTGTTATTTGCAGGACTCTTGGGCACAAGAATTTTCATGTTTTTTTGTGGTAGAAAATAAGTTGTGATTTTAGAATAAGTTGTGAATGGGGGGTGCTATTCTAGATTCCATACTTTGCTAGTGTAATTGTGAATGCTTTCCTATAATTAAAGAGGGGCTGGTTTGTGTCAAAATTTGTTTCCCAAATTAATTTGATTTTTGTGCTTATGATGTGCCAATTTTTCTAAGAGCAAAAAACTTGGTGTTATTAGAGATATTTGTAAATTGACTCCCTTTTGGGCCTCTCTTTCATCCCCCAATCCCTTCTTTCAATCTCTAAACACTGTTATCTGCAAAGTAATGAAATTTTATTAAATATGGATATAAAATGTTGAAATAAAGATTAAATGCAATAGGTTTGAGAATATTAGAGATGTAATACACACGATGGTTGGTTGAAGGCAATCAAGAAAAAAAAGGCAAGATGAAATTCAGCTAATGGACAAGCATGTGTAGATTTTGGGTGCACCCATCCAATTGATGGGTTGTTTTGAAGTCTACCCATCTACTTGTTGGGTTTTTTTCTCAATATGAATGTTGGGTAACTGATTTAAACAATAAAAACAATTGTAGTTTGTTTTGTTTTGTCATGCTGAGATCTTCCAAACCATGGTGCTTCATGTTGTCGTGCTCTTGGTATCTTTGGAAAGCTATAGATGAGTAGGGGTGCCATCACTTGGTTTGAGACTTCTTGGAGCTACGGTGTGGAAGCTATTGATTATTGAATCATTTTTTCAATAAAAACTAACAAAAATCAAAATCGAAAACTGTGTTGGAATTTGGGTGCTTTCTTGGTGTTGTTGGAATGCCCTTGGCAAGTGAAATTTAATAGAGTTTATTTCACAATTTTCAGAGCTAAGGTGTGTGGAAGATATTGATTTTTGAGTGGATTTTGTTGGTGGAAAATTCAAACAATTTGGAAAGAAAAATCAGTTGAGCCCTCAATATGTTCACACTTTGGGCCAATGGCACAAGCTACACTAGTATGTATACCATAGGCATTGTCTAGCTATAGTCACAAGCATAACACACATTCTTGGAATAACTTATCATTTTAAAAGCAAGTTATTGTTATGGGAGGAATATTGGCCCAAACTAGGTCTTCATTTAGCCCTCACACTTGATGAAGCACTTAGCATGGGAAAAACAATTTTCTCTCTTCTTCAAGTTCACAATGGAAAACAATTACCACACAACAATGAAAACAACCCCCATGATTCGAATCCATGGGATCATGATCGTGGTGCATGCTAGCCAACAACTAACTCATTATAAATGGATTATCAAATCAATTTGACATCTATGGCTATGTTGTTGGGCAATGCACAAGAAGAAAGGTGTTTTTCTCATGGAGAGAAAGGTGAAACAAAGTTGACAAACCCATTTACCAAAGTTCTTTACTTTTGTGACCTTTCTTTCCCTTTGTTTGTTATTGGAATCCAATTGTGAAATGTGAAGAAGATTCATATTGAAGCATAAGTTTTAAAATAGTAGCAACAAAGTTTTGAGATTAGTGAATAATAATAGAGCCTCGATAAAAACCTAAATATATTTGCAAAAGCTTGAGGAGTACACGATTGAACTTGAGGAAATCTCGTATTTTGATGTATCATTGTTGCAATGGGACTTTTAAGGATGTTGTGTTTGATCATTGGGACAAGACTTCAGTGATGCAAAGAAAGAAATGTGATGACATTCTTCTTCGCATTTCTATTCATGTTGCTAAAACCTATTTGCCTTCTTCTTATGGTAGGTACATTTTCTAGTGCACCATTGTAGTGGGCAAAGTCTATAAGGATCGAAGTTCAATTTTGTGAAAAAAAACGAAAAAAAAACAACCCTTTTCGGTAAGGAAACTGTTGGTTGTTTTTGGTAGGTGTTGGGTTTTAGGGTTGTGGCCCTTTGTTGTTGTTGTGCGTGTTGTGTTGTCTCGCGTGCGCTCTTTGTGTGCTCTCCAGGGATTTTATCTTGGGTTGCCGTGCAAGGAGAAGCATGTCTACACCCGTGGTTGATGTCTCCCCGGCTTCCAATCCAGGCCTCACTGATAAGCCTGATGAAGTAACCAAGAGCTACATTATGCAACAAGCTGTCGGTTTCTCTCTCTCTCTCTCTCTCTCTCTCTCAATCGCCCCTTGTTGTATCTATGTCGCTTCATCTCGCTCTCTCTCTCTCTCTCTCTCTCAATGGCCCCTTGTTGTATCTATGTCGCTTCATCTCGCTCTCTCTCTCTCTCTCTCTCTCTCTCTCTGGTCTTTTGGTTCTGTCCTTTAGGGTAGAGACTTTGTGGTACACCCAGAAGCGTGCTGAACTTGGGTATCCCTACATTCTAGGGTCATGTGGAGTCCACTATTGAAACATTTCTAACCAAACTGAAGGATCCACTTGGGATTTACCATGCTGACCACCATGTGTTTCCAATTTAGTATGTGGAATGTTTATCGTCCTTATGGATGTCATTTAGAGGGCAGAGCAGAACCATTATGCGACGACGAGCAGCTTGTTGGGTCTGTCCTTTAGGGTAGAGACATTGTGATGTGCTCAGATTTGGGCCAAATTTTGGTATCCTTACATTCTTGGGTCACGCAAAGTCAACTATAGAAAGATTTCTGACATAACTAAAGGATCCACTTGGGCTTTGCCATGATAACCACCATGTGTTTCCAATTTAGTATGTTGAATATTTATCATTCTTGGATGTCATTTAGAGGGCATACCAACTATGTGACAAGCTGCTTGTTTGTTTGTTTCTCAGGTTCTGTTGTTTTCCATTTCCTCAACCCTTGTGCTGCAGTATGTCAGTATATCATCATCTACTGGGAGGATTGATTGCTACCTTGGTTTATATGTCCATTAGATTCTATATGCTTGTTGTAATAATACGATCAATTGAGGCAACCATAGGAGCTTCTGTTGCATCAGGAGATCTTGAAAGGAGAGCCTGAGCATTCACATTAGAGTGGTCGCTTGAAGGATGGGCAATCTGAACTCTATAGTAATTTAGGGTTTTTATGGGGGGATGGATACTACTGTGTGACCCGGAGTTTTTCAATCTCTGAAATTTGTTCTAGTGCCCAGCAACAAAGCTGCTTCCTGCTGTTGTATACTTGATTTCTCTCAAGCCAATATTGCATTAGTAGGTTCTAATTGTGTGCTTGTCTTTTTTTTTTTTTTTTTTTTTTTCTCGGGGTCAGATGTACAGAATCAAAGACCCCAAAGCAAGCCTGGATTTCTACTCAAGGGTTTTGGGCATGAGGTATGAGATGCAGTGACCTAATAATAATTTCCATGGCATCCTTTTTCTTCTTAGCTATTGAAATTGTACATGTAATTACTTTAATATCCAAGCCCTAGTCTCACACTTCTGGGGGCTGGGCACGCAGTCAAATTCTTCTTGTGGATTTTAGCTAAATGGGAGGTTGGACATGTTGTTGGATTCAGTCTGCTGGAGAAGTATGATTTCCCGGATGCCAAATTCACCGTCTATTTTTTGGGCTACGAGGTTTGCAAACATTGCCAGCTCCAAGCTAGTTTAGAGACTGATATTCTGCTGGGAGTTAACAGACTCCCAACTACAACATTCCTGCTGTTCAGGGGATGGATCTCAAGAATTTTTCCTTTTTAGTATGTTAGTCTTGCAAAGATAACTTCATATCCAGAGGAAACACTTTATGATGGATTGATTTTTTTGATGCAATGGTGAATGCCCACTGACAATTAAACAATGGGTTTCGAGCAGGATACTGAAACAGCCCCAAAAGATAAGAAGGAGCGAGTTTCTTGGGTTTTTGGGTGTAAGGGAACCTTGGAGCTTACTCAGTACGTTGTGGCTCTCTCGCTTTCTCCAGAGCCTTTGTGTTTGACCTCAACCCTTACAATATTTCTAGAATGGTGTGTTTTGGGGATTATAAGCTTTTAGGTCAGGGTGATAATAAATTTTGGTTTGGTTGTGGTGGTTGCAGTAACTGGGGTACTGAATCAGATCCAGATTTCAAATATCACACTGGAAATACAGATCCTCGAGGTTATGGTATGTGTGATTTGTTTGACTTCTAGTATCATTTTTGGTCTGTGGCATCATCTTTTCTTGTTGACTACAATGCAGAATTTTCTTATGTACTTTGCTCTTCAGACTTAGATGGACAGTTGGGGTGGTTCAGGACACATAGGGATTACTGTGGATGATGTGTACAAAGCTTGTGAACGTTTTGAGAAACTTGGGGTGGAGTTTGCCAAGAAGCCTGATGCTGGTAAGATTTCCTTCATTCTCCTGCCACACTGTGACCACACAATTTCACAGAAACCCTAAACGCTAAACCTCAATCCTAAAGAAGTATGGGATGAGTCTCAAAGGAGAGTAGTTGTTTGCGTTTGATATTGTGACTTAGTTTTCTGTGCATGGTTGTTGGGGCTTGATGAACTATGGGATGAGTATCAAAGGAGAGTAGTTGTTTGTGTTTGATATTGTGACTTAGTTTTCTGTGCATGGTTGTTGGGGCTTGATTGCAGGGAGGATGAAAGGATTGGCTTTTATCAAGGATCCCGATGGCTATTGGATTGAAATCTTTGACCGACAGCACCTGCCTGCAATACTTGCCTAGAATGTGTTCCTCATTAGTGTTTTGGCTTAGCTATAACCCTAAACCTTAAATGTGGGCTCTTGACATATGTGTTGTAATCCAAGTTGAATTGATTCCATTGAAATTCTGCTTGGGCATAGTGTTGGGATTTAGATCTTATGCCAAGTTTTGAGAGAGGGATGTTTGGGATGATGGTAGTTAGTGTATCATCTGTTTCCCATACTCCTGCACATGAAGACCCTCATGTGCTGTGTTGAAACTGCAGTGTATGTACAATTCTAGTGCTTTGTTATGATTATATGGTGGAATGACCATACAATGGACAAATACTCACTTGTGGAAACAGGTGTGAATACATTGTGTTTGTTTGAGGACTGTCAGTGGGGAGTCACAGCAGCTCAAAAGACTGCTCTTCATGATGAAGATGATGATCTGATGCTTTGCAAGTAATGCCCATAAGGTTATGACTGCACTCATTGTTGTCTTATCTTTAGAGTGTTGTTGTGGAGCATTCTCTCTGCAATTTCATTGCTATGTTTGTTTGAAGATGTTGGGTCTGTGAAGCACAGACGCAAAAGTTTAAAAAGCAGAAATTGATCTCTGGTTCACCATAGCTCTTGAAATTCCAAATTCTTGAATTTTGCGAAAAAAAAACAAATTGAAATCAGAAAAGTCTCATCTTTTGAACAATGTTGTGTGCCACTTGGGCACAAGTAGTTCCTCCTTCTGATCGATCTTAGTGCACCTGATGCATATCACAATGGAAAGAATACCTTAATCATTGCACACAAACTTGTATCCATGGCATTTAAACAAAAAAGACTTCTTGACGCTCGTAATTTACATTGCATTAAGGTTTTCTGGGCATACCATGATGTGATGCAAAAAACAAAGATTACTATCAATCAAAGCCCATGGGTGGGGAATGTTTCCAAAATGTGGGGTTGTACTAAAGCTTGTCCCTAGGCTTGTTATTTGCATTTCCCACTGAGGCACTTTACCCTACCCTAACCCTAGATTTTCAAGCCAAGAATCAGCCTACACTAATAGCCACCAAGTGCCTTGTAAGCAATTCAGAGTTGCCTCAACTCTACAGGAACAGTTTAACCTCCCATCCTTACATCTGATTTGCCAATTTGAGGCAAATAGTTAGGTCCAGTTTATTATTATTATTTTATTTTTGGCGAAGTTTTTGCCAAATTTTGAAATCAAAAAAATGATTTCAACCTATTCAAAGGAATTTCCATGAAAGAAAACTGGCTCAAATTTGCCAGATTTTGAGATTTTTTTTTTTAATTGCCAGATTTTTATGATAAGGTAGCCAAGAATCTAGAAGGATCCATTTTTTCAAAAAACATTTTTCATATCTGGTTAGTCTAAATTTGGCTAATTTTGTTTTTTGGATTACCATTAGTTTGGCTACATTAAAACAATTGAAAACAAAAAACCCCACTGGTTAGGTCCTTTCTAATTTTCCTTTCTATTCCTCCCTTGTTCTCTTTTGAGTGTTTTTCTTTTTTTCTTTTTCTTTTTTTCAAATTTTGAGCTGTTGAAAAAAGTGGAGATTTTTGCCCAAAAAAACAGAAAATTTAGTTGAAATCACACCTCAAAAAAAAAAAAAA
>Ga0209611_10006326_pt1 | contig 19485 bp, 16 predicted proteins | sample S1TSphgellanicum_3_FD_187693 | JGI IMG/M metagenome (GOLD analysis project Ga0209611, IMG submission 187693) | Host-associated microbial communities from peat moss isolated from Minnesota, USA - S1T2_Fc - Sphagnum magellanicum MG (SPAdes) (version 2) | ecosystem: Host-associated > Plants > Peat... | reverse complement strand
CCTTTCTTTTTCATGCCAAGTTTTATTGGCTTGAATTTGCTGTTGTGTGGGGTTTTCTGGGAGAGGAGGTTCTGTCTCATCACCAGTTATGAATTCCCAGTAGCCTTTCCCCATCAAGAAATTCATGATCCTAAATTTCCACACTTGGAAATTATTCTTGTCTAGTTTCTCAATTGTAATTTGAGAAAGATCGTCCACCATCTCTCAAGGCACCACTCAATGTCTTCTTGGGGTTTCACAATGATTTTAATTCCTTCCTTGGATTTCTAGGATTAGGGTTAGGGTTTTCCTTCATTAGGTTTCTAGGATTAGGGTTAGGGTTGAACAAGATGGACCTTGCATATGTATGTATGTCTTGAGTATTATACGAAATTCTATACTATACATAAGTTTTACGTATATGTACGTATCTCGTATAATATTTCGTATGGTATTAAGTACATGATTACATACCACACTTTTGTACGAAGGTCTTGATAATGTATTTGCATTTCCCAATCTTCAAACTCCTTCCTTCAAGTTCTCCCAAGTTGTATTTGCTCCACTTCAAAACTTTGCTTTGATGTCTTCTCAAAACAACTTCTGTCACAGCAACTTTGCAAAGCTACTCCACACACATATGACTTTAAATCAATCTGAAATTCTGGTGAAACATGAATAACTATGTCTACTAACTTCTTTCAAAATTTCAACTCATTTAACTTCATAAAATGAGAGATCTTGCTACTTCTTTGAAGTCACCTCAAACTGGGACCTGAACACAAAATGACTTACAACTCGCTCTCAGTAAGTAACTTCAAAATCCTTGAGATTTTGGGAAACACATAAGATATATGTCTTCTATATCTGTTCAAAATTTCAGCTCTATTGATGATGACCACAAAGAGATATCACTTTCAAAAGAAACTGACTTCAAAACTGAGACTGAAACTTCAGATGCTTGGATCTCTCTCAATACAGATCCAAATGACATGAGATTTCTTTCACACATATATTCCTATATGATCTATAAGATCCCAAAGCTGCAAATCCAAAAAAGTTCAAACAAAGGAGATATGACCAAAAAACCAGATCTGGCATAGAGTTTTCAAAAGCTCATAACTCTCACAAAACATATCATTTTCTTTTAAAACTTTGAGAATAGAAGCGTCCTATAGTCTTCTATAACCTCTGCAAGTTTCATTCCAAGATCTTTTCACAGTAGATCTAGATCTAGGTTTAAAGATCTGACTTCCACAACTTTGATATGTTGATCTCCTTTCACCTCTTTTCTTTTCTTTTCTTTCTCTTCACATTCTTTCCTTTCCCCGTTTCTCTTTTGCACTTGACAAACTCCTATGATATTACTAGAGACTCTCAAGCTCTAGTTCTAGAGACTTTCTAGCTCCAGATCTCTTTCAACTTTCTCACCAAACAACCTAAGCTCTGATACCATGTTAACAAATAGGAGATCTACTCAAGTGCAAACATAAATATTTATTGAAAGGAAACTACAACATAATGTTCACAACACAAAACACAACATCAAGAACTCTCCAAGGTTCTTGTCACATGAAATACACAAACTTGTGTAATGAAGAAAAGAGAGGCAAACCATTAACACCAAAGTATTTAACTACAAGACCAAACCACAAATAACCAAATTAAAATAAGTAGCGAAAGTAATTCAACCTTGAGAAAGTAACCTAATTACTTTCCTACTCCAGTAACTAATGAAACCTAACTAGTTGAGCTTGAATTCTCAACAATGCCTAAACCAAAACAGGAAAAAAAAAAAGATTAATACTTGAAACATGTTCCAAAAAACAACAACCATGAACCTGACCCCAAACCACCACCAATTTAATTTAATATTCAAAATTCTATGCTTGAAACTTTTTCACAAACAAAAAACACTTTAAGCCCCACCTAAAAGATGAGAAAAAAATCATTAAAATTTTATTCTTAAAAAAATGAAATTCAGGACCCAGAACTTCTATACCATAGGTTAAGCTTGGGTCCAATCTTAGCTGGAGCCAAATTCTCGAGTTTAGGCTTGCTGCTAATTTGGCGGCCATGTCTGATTCTTTGTTTTTTCCCCCAAAGTTTAGAACTAGCAAGCCAAAGGACCCAGAGCTAGCCTAAGAACCAAATCTAGAACCGGCCCAAAACCTGAAACTGGACAACATTGGTTTTTAGTTTTTACCAATGTAGGCTAATTATTGTTTTATTTATTAATAATTGCTAAGTAGGTTTTTTTTTGACCTTTTTTTGGGATCACACAAGTTATCAATATCAATATCATATTTTTTGACTGTCAAGAAGGTTATTAAAAAACTTGGGTAATAACTGTTGGTTATGAATAAGAGGAGGTTTTCAAATAACCGGTTGAGAATTAGCAGTTAACCTGCTGGTTATACATCAATCATAGGATTCAAAATAAAAAATAAAATAAGAATTTGTTTTTGTTAAATTTTTTATTCATACTAGTGTTTAAAGATTGATAACATACATGTATGATAATTGGGTAATCATGTAGGTTATTAGATTTTGAAAATTCAATATCAGATGGTTATCAATTGAATAGATTATTAAAAAAATTAATAACTGACTGGCAGGTTATTAATAACCAACTTATAACTGGGTCAAAATGCACTAACCAGCCAACGGTGGTTTTTATAGGTACAGGATGCTTTCACTGCCTACATACTTGAGGGTTAATAGTAGGTAGGTTAAAAAAAGCAACAGATCTAACCACCATGGTTAGCTCAGCAACTGAAACCCAACAGAAAACAGTTTCCTGTCCGTATAGCACCCATCCATCATGCATTGATGATTGGAGGGTCTAGTTGACTCTTGGCCCTCATATAACATACAAGTCACGTGGAGAAGAAGGCCAGCCCTGAAGTTCAAAATCAAATGTCCCATCACTGGTACAAAAGTGTGTCAATTGCTGGTCATCGTGCTCAGCTCAAAATCAGGCAGGGTCTCCACGACCCAAGGAACGTCTACCGGAGTAAAAGCTGGCTACACTGGATGGTTCAGAATCAGGGTTAACCATGGGTTAACCCCCCTTCCCTTGCTCCTTTCGATCTCAAGGACAAGCAATGGTTCCATATCAATCAGGCATGTGTATAAAAAAGTGTTGCCCAGCGAAAAGGATTATTTCCTCACCAAAATTGCATGTTTTTTGGTACCTCTTCTGCCTGACAACTCCCATTATGAACGTTCAAATTCAGGAATGACTGAAATTCTTGGCATTTATTATGACAGTGATTCAAGCTGTGTCAGTTTTGTTACTCAACAGCTCTACTCGAACAATTTGCATGTGGTCCCCAGAGGCCAAAGTGAACCAGCACCCACCTGTGGACCAGACCATCCTCTGGATCCCAGTTATGACTCAGTTATGGACAACCCGGAACTTGAGTTAATATCTGGTTTCACCACGGTGACCCATTATGGAACAAGTAGGTCTTAATTCTAGGTAGGTACGGAAATAGGTGCCTACTAACTAAGTTGGTTATTTATAGTTTGTACATAGGTGAGGGAGGTTTTTATTACCTACCTATTAGGAGTCCCCAAGTTGATTGTTAGTAGGTAGATAGTAAAAAAACGCAACTGATATGACCACCGTTGTTACCTAGGGAATTGGAACGCAACAGAAAACTATTTCTCAACCAAATAACGTCTATCCTTCATGGTGCACTGGTGGGTGCTGGTTCGCTGTGGCCATCGCCAGAGAGGGGATGCACCTTCCATCTGTTCTGGTGTTTAGATAAGTGGTTGATAGGTAGTTGATGCTGACAATGTCCCAAAAAATGCTGTAAAAGAAAAGGCAGATTAAAAACTTCTTTTGGCAGATCCCAACATTGATGATTTGATTAATTCTTTGTTCATTTCGTTTAATCAAAGATGGATTGATTCTCTTACTACTCAGCGCAATTCGTCATGCTCTATTAAATTTTTGTACATTTTGGAAATGAATCTCTTGCTACTCAGTGCAATTTATGGGAGACAGTAAATTTATGGGGCAATGCTCATTAGGATTACTGATTGATTCTTGGTACATTTTTGGCAACTGAAGGTGGATTGATTGTCTTACTACTCAGTGCAATTTTTCATGAGCGACAAACAGCTAAGACAACATCTCATGGTGGTGGTACAATAAGTCCTACTATAAATACCTATGAGGTCATTTTGGATGCTTCTCCTGACTGTTGAAAGTTGAAACCAATGTTGTGTGTGTAAATGGTTTGGAACTTACACTCTGTGTAAATGTAAATCCTATAATGAAACTTATTTACACTCTGTGCAAGTGTAAGTGTAAAAGTAAATTTATTTATATAGTTTTACGTGGTTCAATAAAACAAGGTAAATATAAAAATATACACCCACAACTAATTCATATGACTTTTGCAAGAAGGTCTGGTCATCAAAGATATATAATAAAATTATATGTAAAGTAACGAAAACAACATTACAACACTCAGTTTGATCATAAATAGGGTGAGATTCAAAAAAATAAAAACATTGGCATTCAAGGGTGGGGAAACCTCAGTTTTTGTGGCAAACTGAGTTTCACCCTGTCTTTCCTTTTTGTTTAGCGCCTCCACTGGTGCTGCATATATTTTCACTGCTCCTACTTGTAAAGCTACTATAATTAGTCTTGAACCTTGTGCATTAAATGCTGATTTTCGGCATTTCGTTCCCAGATTTAATAAAATTTCCTTACTCTGTGTATACCCCTGAAAGAAGGGTTTGGGGTGAAAGGAGGCCCAAAGACAGGGTGACTTTGCAAATAATTTTAGTATTTACACTTACACATCTCAAAAATTTGCACGGGGCTGTGTAAGTGTATTTGACAAATACTTACACTGGCCTTATTTAAGTGTAAAACAATAAAAATTACAATGCAATAGGATAAGTGAAAGTGTAAAAAATTGGGACATGTAAATGTAAATGATGTACACTTACACTGGACTTACATGCCATATATACAACTATTAACACTTACACTCACAACACTGGTTGAAACCATGTTACCATTTTGGTAGGACTGTTTGGACAGGTTTGGTTTATTCTGAAGACAATGCTAATGCTGTTGGTAGAACCAGTCCTACTATGAATTTCATCCCATATGAGGTCATTGTTAGACACTTCTCATAACTATCCAAACCATGGGAAGATTTGGTAGGACAGTTTGGACAGTTTGGTTTTTTTCCAGTGCTGGTCTGGTACATAGGCCTACACCTGGTATCAACACTCAATCAACACTGGTAGCAAGGACCCTACCAGTCTGGTATGAGCTGAGGCAATACCAGCCTTATACCTATACCAACCTGGTAGCAAGTAGCAACCTGAGGTCATACCAGCCTTGTACTAGTTTTGTACCAGCCTCAATATTAGTTTTGTACTACCAGGTTTGTACCTGCTTCATACCAGTCATAAATCAGTCTTGGAACCTATATGAGGACCAAACTGATCTGAAAGTTTAGAAAAGTATGTACCAGCCTGGTATGACTGAAATACAAAAATCCAATACCAGGACCAGGCTGGTATGTTCAAAAGTCCATACCAGACCAACACTGGTTAACCCTACAACAAAATTTTGGGGTGATTGGATTTTTGACCAGGCTTCCTGTAATAGTCATTCCGGCTTCTGGGCCTGCCCTACACTGTAGGTGTTTGCAGGACATAACGACCTGTAACCAAAAAAGGAAGGGCTGCAAACATCAATGCTGAACCCTCATATATCTTCAGTAAATCACAAGAACGTCACATGCAAACAAATTACACTTTAGTTTTACATGCTGTTGAATGGTCTCTTATAGATATATAAAGATTTGAATCTGAACTCTTTCATGGTTACTGAAAAGTGATGAACAGCAGCACATGGCACTCCTGTTCTTCCAACCCATTCTGAGTTTTGCTGAGTTGGGATGCAGAATCCAGAATCCCTTGTTAATTTCCAGTAAACATGGTCACTTTCATACCATAGAAGCCAAGCTTGTGAGGATCATATTACAGACTACCATAACAGGAGTTCCCTGCAATCCTGATCTGTCCAAATTTGTACCCCAGCTATGGTTATGAGTGTGCAATGGAATGTAAAGATATCTGGGAAGTATTGAGCACAAATTCTAATAAAATCAACTAAACCAGGGCAAAGGAATGGTTTAGTGCAAGTTAATAATTTTCATTCTCTCTCTCTCTCTCTCTCTCTCTCTACTAATACCATGTTCTGAATCTAAAATGCTTGATTTAGCAAAACAATGCAAAATGTGACATCTTCACTAATCATGTTTGTAATTCTTGGCACTTGATATCCCCGAGCATGATGAGTCATGCTTTTCTTGGTTTCTTGCTCTTCTTTGAATGGTGCAAAATGGAGAGTTAGAGCAACTCCATCAGAGATCAGTATGTGACCTGCAAATTAAAATTGCATGAGGAAAGGTCAAAAGATGCCAGTTTGGCTCAGCAAAATGGTTTTGGCCCAGCATTTTTGCAAAGTTAATTTGCGGAGGCTGGTAAAAGGCACAGCAAAGCCAAACACCTCCTGTTGATTGGCTAGATAGTTTGATTGTCTAGGTGGGTTGCTATTAGTAGTCTCCCACCTATTTGCAGTCCCAGTTTTAGTTTTATGGGCAGGGTTGGAAAAAAGTAAATACCTGGGCACTGCTGGAGATGCTCTTGTTCAATTTTCCCTTCAAGTGATCACCTGTTCAGTCATGAAATAGCAGTCCACTAAACAAATATTCACAACCAATTGAACTTCAAATATGTATGTACCCATTCCCTACTTCAAAAAGTTATTATCTGGATTTATTGAGAGTTTATGGTTTCAAGCAGTCCATATATAAATATATATATATTTCAAGAAATTATTATTTCCATACCATTTTTTAAAAATGAATATAGTTAAACCAAATTTGAAATTCCCATAAATTCTGATGAACTATTGGAAACCATATGGGAACATATGAGGGAAATGAAAAGGTGGAGAAGAATATTATTAAAATGATAAACCCATACTATTATCAAATTTCAGCCTACAACTTTTTTACTTGTGAATATCATGATGTAAACTTTCCATGTTAATTTGATTTTTAAAGTCATAAGCAAATAAGACTTGGGCCAATTGTTGGTCCCAATCCAAAATAAGCATGTGTAGTGGCAAACATAATTTGATTATGCTCTAATGGTCTTGATGAGACACACTCTAATTATATCAAACTTTGGTAAAGCTTGAGATGTATGTCAATAATCAATCTCATAGTCAATTGCATATCTTTTCAAACTTAACTGCCTATTCACATCATGGTTTATCTAAATGAATTGAAACATTTCAAATTTCCAGGTAATTTCAATAAATTCCAAGAATTACCAAGAAGTAATTTCAATTCTTCAAGAATGCACCACTTCTTGAGACTTATTTTGCACATACAACAGCATTTTGCTTAATATGTAAGGAATCTCATAGTAATGTTCTCCTTTTGAAACAATGTCATTCCAACCCTTTGCACATCATACATGCTTGTTTTCTGTTTTTGGGGTTGAAATTGTTTTTACTCAAATGATTTTGTCATCTCTACTTAAAGTTGGATTATTAAGTAGTGATTGAAATCCTTAGTTCGTTTTTTTGGACTATGGAGGAACTAGGTCTGTGGAGATGTGCTTAATATTCTAAAAAAATTGCAATGAGAAAGTGTAATAAATGAACTCACGTACCATATTCCCCTTCTGACACAACCTAGCTAAGGACAGTTGCTTGAATTCCTTAGAAGACTCAGAAGTTAGGACTAGCACTGATTGATTTTAGTACTTGACAAAAGACTTGCATTTTCATGACCAAAACACAGCCAACCCTTGTAGACCACATTTGTTAATTGATAATGAACGAGGGCATACAGAAAAAGGTCAGAATTCAGGTTTTCTGAAAATACTACAAAAGATTTATTATTGAGGGGATATTTGCACTTCTAGATCAAAAGCTTGTGGTTTCGTTAATCTCACAGTAGGTTTGCCCACAATTTGGATGAAAAAGTTGCATATGATTCTTGGAGACAAGTCCCAAGTACAGTTTTCTGTTTAAATGTGAGGAATTTCCACAGCTGTGGACAGGTTATGGAAGAGAGCTCTTCTCAGCTACAAAAGGCCTTTTGCCAATGTCCTCTTCTTAATACCAACGTAGAACTTCTTCCATGCTCATTAGCTTGCAGCATCCCATGTGGGCCAAGAGCATGATGCATCCCTTCTTCTCATGATGTCAGTGAGATAGTTCTTATACTATACACATTATCATACGACTCATTGTATGTGGGCATAGTACACTTTCCATCATTTGCAAAGGATATAGATTTACGAGGGGCATGATTTCTAAAGTCCTTTGTGCCATGAGCAATCTTGTACTATGACAATACTTTTCAGAGTTACTCCTTTGGTGCAACTCACCAGGTCCCAAGAAACAACGCATGAGACATGTGGATGCAGGTAAAGAGCTTGAATTAGCAAGGGCTTTTCTTTGTACAATCTACCTTCATAAATTTTTAGCAGCCTTAGAAGGCAAATTTTGGTTATGCCATAGCAAACTTAGAAATGTCCGTCCACGCGATGATATCTACACAATCAAAGTCCCTGTCGTCGCAATTGACCTTCCATGTACTGAATCCTGATGAGTATCTACACAATTAAAGCCTATGTCATCACAAATGACTAATTCAAAGGCACTTGTGGTACAAACATGAGATTTGGGGATGACATTGTAAATTGTCAATCTAACTCTCTTAATATCTTCACAATATGTTGGACATTGTAAGGACATCATGTCAAATGGATTTGCAGAAAACAGGAAATCAAGTGCAGACTCATGAGCTGTGCTGCATTCATCTGTGTGGCTGGACAGATATGGGGTGGGATGATGGGCAGCCTTGTTTGTTACCCATGAACATTCTTCAAAAAGAGAAATAAAAAATTAAAAAATTTGATAATGGAGTGAGTTCGGAGGGTTTGAATTGCAAGAAGTGAGAAATAAAATTAGTAAACATTACCAGATTTCTATATTTGATTTTAAGTGTGTAGCCATAAGTATAGAAGGTTGATAAAAATTTGTAATTCATATGTGGTTTGAATATAACCAGATTTGGCTAAATGTTTTTAGGGATGATGGCCGATTTTTCTACATCTTCCTATTGATGATTGCCACTCAGGCTACAGAAAAAAAATGCCCAAAAAAAAAAACACTGATGGGCAGAGGTCAGATTGCTAACCCTCTTATTATTCTGCCAGAGGGACATCATCATATAGTTCAAACAAAACACAGTAGCGAAGGGGATGTCTACTACATCACCTGTGACAAGATCAATCATTGACTCTCGTTTGATAAAAAGAGCCTCCATGATGAAAACTGAATGCACTACTAGTCACGAAGACCCCAAGAACTAAAACCCATCTGAAAAGCCTCTCTTTCCAGTGCAATTTTGAGAGACACTTGATGTCTTGTAGTTTTACTTTCTGTTGATTTGTGGTAAAAGTATATTCTGCCTAGAAACAATAATGGAGCCAAAGAGGACCCAAGAAGCTTTTCAGTGTACCTACTGCTAAACCCCTTTTGAGGCTTCACCAGTTGGGTGACACCTAGTAAAAAGTTGATAATGAAATATGACTAAACCAGCCAGTGCATGGCAGGAGAAACTTTTAACAGGATGGCGTGGCAAGGTTCCCTGTTCTCAGAGAGAATCCTTTCCTTGCAATAAAATTGCTTCGATGTACTTGTTATCATTGGGATAAAGGGTAAATGCTTGTGCATAAATGGTAAGAAAAGGGGCCATGAGTGAACCAGGGCCAGGGCAAATTGACCTCCACATTGGGATCATGGTAAAAACCCCAAAACCCATTTAGATTTCTTATAAATATTCTAAATATTTATAAATATCATCTCCATAGTCTAACCCAGGGTCCCTGAGTTCAAATCTATATTTTTGGGGCCTAATATGGCCATTTAAATCTATAGTTTTTGGCCCTGGGTTGCTTCTAAAACTAAAACCCCAAACCCTTTTGGGTTGCTTCTAAACATGACAAATACTAGTGCAACTTGTGCCATTGAACACATATTGTAATATTGAATGAATTTTGAAAGGGAAAATGATACACCTTCTTTAGCTTAAGTCAGATATTTAAATTTTATTAAAATTTCAATAAAAATCAAATATTAGAATTTAAATATGACCAAAAAATTCAAATTCAATACCTCCTGCACCTTAGGTCTAAAAATTACAAAATCACTTCAGTTTAACCATAACCATGAATGGCTTTCCAACAATCCCAAAAGAATGCCCCAACTTCCCTGATTATTATTTTTTGATTGTGTTGAATTTTAATGACAAAATTGGTCAATAATCAATTTAGCTCATGTGCCATATTTCTAAACATTATGAAACCACCTTGATCCACCCCTACTTGTCAAGGGCTTTCCAACAATATCAAGATCATGGTGAGCACAAACAAGCTACCTTAAATAGGATATTTCCAACTAAACGATGGTTTTGAAGTCTAGATTTAACATTTCCCAAGTTGAATATAAGCTGCCAAGAACCCCTCCACCTACACATTGCATGTGAATTTCAACCCATTTCTATCACATCAAAAATAGTTTGCAAGTTATTTTCCACCTTCACCCAAAAATTTGTGAAATATTGGACAACGTAAAATGAATCATTTGTGAAAATACCACAATATGGGTATTCCCGTATCAAAGGAATATCATTCTTTACAGAGGATATTGGTAGAAATGAAATTTAGTTCTTGCAGAATTATTTCACATTACTGTAATAATATATTTGCACTTCACATGCATACATTCACTATTTCTGCTATGTTTTTCAACACACTTAACACTACCATTCATTAAAACATTAGATTCATGGTTATTTCATATAACCAAAATCTACACTTCAATATACATTGAAAAAAACTTTAGAAACAATATTACAATTCATTTCATCATATTATGATATTATTGAAAATTCACACAATAATATAAAATTCACTACATAAGTTTTTTCTTCTTTGTATCACTGAAAACATGAATCAAAATTACAACAAAATCCCATGTTTTGTTGAAAAAAATCCAAAACAACAATTAAAATATGTAATATATCCAAAACAAAATTTGTGGTTTTCTACTACAAGTACCTACAACTCCTCTCACTCTTCCCAAAACTATATTTCTAATAATGTCTTTCCTCTTTCCCAGATCTTCCTTCTTTGGGTAGTCTTAAGTCACATCATCATGATTGAAAACCAATAAGAATTCAAAATTCAAAACTAACAAAGTTCCTTGATTAGTCCCTATCTTAAATGTTGGTTCATCCAAAATCATGTAATTATCCAAACCCTTTAACATTACCCCCTTTGTACTCTGGATTTCATCCTTGAAATCCTTGGAGAATGACAAAAAATGAAATGAACATATTCTACAACATTCTAAACATTTGTCTCCTCTATGATAATCTTTGTAATCTCAATTTGTACAACAACTAGTGGTTCTATACCCACTTCTGGCTCTATAGTTCTAACTTGTATTTCCATCTCTACAATTTTGACCTCCTCTTCCACTAATTCAATTTGTGGTTCTATTACAAAGGGTTGAATCTTAGATACCTCTTCTTCTATTGCTGGAATAATCTACACATGCCCTTCTTCTTCAATTTTCTATGGTTTTTTCTCTTCTTGACCCCCTCCTCTAAAGTCTTATGGTTTCTCTGTTTATACATCTACCTTCTGAGTTGTTCCACTTCTGAGGTCCTATGGTTCTTTAGTTTGCACTTCTTCCTCCTGAATTATTCCATTGGGCCCTGTTTCAATCTCCTCATCTTGGCTTGATACCTCTGTACTTATTGGACTACCATAGATAAAATTTTGAAAATTCTTTTGATAAGCTTCCAACTTGTACCTCAAATTTTTTTTCATCAGCTCTATGTTGAGTTAGATTCTTCTCCAACTCCTTTTTATAATATTCCTTTGCAACCTCCCACCATTCCTTCGATTATGCTTCAAAAGATTTCATCTTATTTTTCATCCTCATTAAGGTATAGTATTATAGCATTTGTTCATAATCCTATATTCTTTTCTTGACACAGGTTGGGTTCAAACTCTTCCTGTGTTCCTGTACCATCTCTAATTATGCTTGCAAGTGCTGCAAATTCATTTGATACTCTTTTCCTCCCACAAATTTTCTTTTTTTGCCCTTGTTGCTTTTCTTCTAAGCTCTTTAGATTCTGGTTTAGATACATTCTTCAAATTCTCCAATTCCAAATATGTCAAAACATTCTCCTTCTCCTTCTTTTCCTTAGTCAGTGCTTTCACTTAACTATCCAAAATCTCTTGTTGTTTATTATGAAAAAACAATGCCTCTATCCATTTTTTCTTTATGGTTTCCCATATTTTAGCCTTCAACTTTAAATCTTGCAGTTTTTCATTCTATGACTTTAGTTGTGTTATGCTACCTTTGAACTCCTCATTTTCATTTTGTAATTTTTTAATGAACACTTTAATCTTTTACGTAGCCTTTGCCCTATTCTTCCTCCAAATTTCCACATATGCTGATACCCCTTTTGGAAGTCTCTCTCCTTATCTATTTCCTCATGTAACACTGCCTTCTCCTTATCCCCTATAGCCAACTTGTTCTTCAAAATATTCACCTCCAAAGTCAAATTCCCCATATCCATACTCACAATTGCCATGGTCTAAAATAATTCAATTACCTTATCTACTTGCATTACTTTTGTAGCTGCCTCCTCCACAGATTTTGGTGTACTTTTTTGTGTCGTAGGATTTCTAGAACCTTTTGTAGATGATCTTGGCTCTTGCACCATTCTTCTCCCTATTTCAAATTCAAATGGGAATCCCTCTACAGTATCTAGTCTATTAGGTGGTACATGTAGTTCTGCTGGAATTAACATTTCAAAAGTAGGTTGTGTCACCACTTTTTTCGTTTGTAATTCAATAGCCTATAGACCTTCCTATGTTTGTTGTTGCTATTATAAATGTTGTTCCAATTGCTACAAATGTTGTGGACTTGTAATGGTTTCCATCTAATCTTCTTATACATTTCCATCAAAGTGCAAATGCTCCTCAACCTATGGAAACCTTGTGTCATGTTCCTTCTTAACTTCATACCTCTATTCCTTTAATTGTCTCTCCTATCTCCTATGGAAATGTCATTTGTGGTACCCCTTGCTTATGCTCCCTTAGTTTTGTTTTTTGTGGAGTTGTCATTTGTGGTATCTTTGTAATTTATCTGGCTACTTGTATCACTATTGGCACTGCCCTTACCATTGTTAGCACTGCAGATGGTTCCTCTATGCCCTTCATCATTTTTTGTGGCCTCAAATTTGTGCTCTCCTATTCCCTCTTCACTCTTTAACTTGAGGCTCTTCCTTCCTTAACTTTGTTCTTCCTTTTAAGAGCACTTCTTGGAGAGTTTGTTGCAGCTTTTTTTCTCCAATGTTGTCTACATCTCTTCCCTAGTTCTTTTAACCTTGGTTGGATGTTTTTGTGGATTCTCCTTTTGATACACAAACAGATACTGAAAGATTTTTGCCAATATTAAGGCAAATTGACATGTATCTTTTTAATCCCCCTTATTCTTTTTAACATACTTATACCAATGATCCAACTCACTACACAGACTATTGAATATAATTTGTGCCCAATCTACCTTCTATCCCATTTTTTCTTTCACTAATGTAATAACATTCTTGTTGCTAAAATGTTGTACCTTTTTCTCTTTAATAAATGATAGATATAATGGCAAGATATTTGATAGAGTATGGCAAACCTAGACTCTTTGCATTCCATTGATTTGCAAAAGAATTTGCAAGTGTAAGTTTACAACTCTATAATGCTTGAACTACTAGTGACTTACTAACCTACCCTTTCAATTCCTCTACATACCCTTCTGCACACACTCTAAAGACATCTACAATTAATTGTTTGCTAATTACATACACCTTATCCTTATGCCCAAAACAAATATCTATGCCTTTAATCAATAATGTGTTTAGAAATTCCAACATTATATCAGGCATCAGTGCGTGCCAATCCATCAGAAATGAAGGAACAAGCCATGCTTTAGAAGCCCAATCTTCTTCCTCAATAATATCCTTCTAGTTCTCCATTCGCTCAACATGTTTGTCATAGTTTTATTTCGTATGTGTTCACATGAATCACTTAAGGTCTAGAATTTTAACACCTTTTCTCCATAAGTGTAACTCTATCTAGGATTGCATGTCTTCTTTTTGCTACAACTTCCGATTCATGCCTCTTCATCTCCATCACCCTTTGTTGTGCTTCTGCCATCGCCTACACTTCTATGGCTTATCATACTTCTACCTACATTTGTGTGGATAACTATTCTTCCACCTCAACAACATTCTCTTCCCTTGCGTTCTTTTACGTTGTTTATGTTTCCACAAAATGTTATTCCATAGCTTCATCTTCTTTTGATTCTTCAATGAACACTAGACCTTAATCTTGTCTACTCTCTTGCCTGCCAATGTCTTTTGCTTTTGTGCCAAAATTCAATTGAAGATGTTCCAATTGTATCTATGTTTTGAATTATCATTAGTGCAAATTGTATCTTCTCATTATACACCTTCCTTTTTGCACATTTCGAAGATGATGATGAATGCGGCAGTGACTTTACATCTAATGGCTGAATATTCAACATGCCTTCTCTCTCTATTCTTGTCAACTTTTCTTCTACTTCTTTTCTTTTCAACAATTATGCTTCCTCCTCTTGCCTTTGTATGTGCTCACTCCTCTATGTTTCCTTTTCTTTTACTATTTTTTATAGTTTTTCAATCACACTCTTTGCATTCATGTTGCTGTGAATTCCAAAACTTCGAAAATGTGCACAACTTCCAACAACAAACGCAAACTGCTTTTGATAGTTACCCCACTTGGTAGCATAATATGTGGCAACAAGAATATATTTATTTCATGTATATTTTCTTGATGGCTTAATTGGCCCCACAAAATCAAGTCCCCATTACATAAATGGTTCCTCTAGAAGATTTGTGACCAGCTTTGCAAGACTTTGAGTTGCCAATCCTTTTGTTTTTTGACATGCATCACAAGATCTATAGTAATCATGCACATTTCTATACATAGTTGGCCACTAATATCCAACATCTAATATCTTTTTATGTATTATTTTAGTTGTAAAGTGCCTTCCTGATGATCCTTCATGTAATTCTCTCATCACCATTTATGTTTTTGTAGTTGTCAAACATTGTCGTAGTTTATTGTTTTGGCCCATTTTGTACAATTCACCATTTTTTTGTGTGAAAATTTCTACTCTCTTAACCAATCTCTGCTTTTGCTATACCAATAATGTGCTTTCAATTTGTTTTGTTTTCAAAAATTCTTTCACATCCTTCAATCATTCAGGCTTTGTGTAAAACAAACTTGCATATGTGGTTTGATTAGGCACACATGTGGGTTTTATAATATCTGGTAATCTTGATAATGCATCTGCAACTACATGAGTTTTGCTTAACTTATACAATATTGTGAAGTCATATTCTAGGAACAATAATAACCATCTAGCTATTCTCCTTGAAACTTGTGGTTTGTTGACCAAATAGATCAATGCCATATGATCTACATAAAAGACAAACTTATTGCCTAGCATATAATGTCTGAATTTATGCAAAGCAAAAACCATTGTTAAAACCTTTTTTTTTGTTATGCTATAATTTTATTCTACTTTGTTCAGAAGCCTAGAAGCATACATTACTAGTTGATCATTCTTCCCTGTTACATTATGAGACAACATGGCCCCCACAGCTAACAAGGATGCATCTGTATGAACATGAAACTCCACCTGCCAGTTTGGTGATATCAATATTGGTGCTTCAATATACTTTTGTTTGATCGATTCCCGAGCCTTTTAACATTCTTCTATCCAAAGAAAATTCTTTATATTTCTGGTCAGTTTAATGATAGGTGCCATAATAGCAACAAATTTTTTGATAAAACATTCGTAAAACTGTGCCATCCCATTGAATACTTGAATCTATTGTGGATTCTTGGGTGGTGGCATGTTTACTATTACTTGTATCTTCTTTGGATCTGGTAGTTTCCCTTCTTTGGAAACAACAAAATTAAATATCGTCCTTGAAAATACCATAAATGCACATTTGTTTGGATTCAGATTAATGCCATATTTTCTACACTTTTGAAAACATAATCTGAGTTGCTACAGATGACTCTCCATGTCATTATACACTATAATATCATCTAGAAATTTCTTCATAAAATTGTCTAAATATTTTCAAAATGTTTTGGTATCGATGTTTTGCTATGTTGGAGGTCCATTTTTCACTCTAAATGGCATCACCTTCCATATAAAAGCCCCCTAGTTTGTAACAAATGCAATCTTGTATTTGTGCTTTGAAGCTATAGAAATTTTATGATATCTTGAATATCCATTTAAGAAAGAATATGCCTCATACCCTTCTATTGTGTTCAACACTTCATTTGTGAAAGGTAATGGGTATGAATATTTTTTTGTGGCACATTTAGTTTTAAAAATATATAAAAAATTTTAGTTTGCCATTTTTCTTAGATATTATTACTATGGGTGACAACCATGTAGCCTCCTCTACAAATTGAATAAATTCAATTGTTAACAATTTGTATATATCTTGTTTGATTACTATAACATAGTTTGGATTTAATTACTTGGCTTGATGTGCTGGTGGTATAGTAGCATCCAACTCAATTTTGTGTTATGCCAACTCTAGTGGAATCCCTTTAAAATTTTTATATGTTGATGTAAAAACATCTTTGAATTCCTTGAATAGTTGTTCTAGTTCCAACACCTTGCTTATTTCCAACTATGCATTAATCTTCATCATCTATGGTTTTGCATCAATTCCCAGATTAAGTTTCATCAATTGTTGATCTTTAATTAATGTCACTAATAAAATAACCCCATTTTTTTACTTATCTTAAATGACAAAAAATGTCTTCTGTGATTATTTTTTATCTTCTTACTTCACCTCCTAAATGTTTGGTGGCTATAATTGTTCCGATTGTCCCATTCCCTTGTATGGTAACAATGTTACTCCCCAATCATGTGCCACTTTAGCATCCTTCAACCATGGTCTCCCAAACAACATGGAATAACTATAATTTACCACACTATTCTGAAGTATAATAAATGTAGTTATCTAAAGAATGCCATGAACATATATCTTCAAATCTCTGATCAACCCCATTAGTTTTATGGCTATTTGATCTACCAACTTCAAATTATATGGTGTAGGTGTGAGGAATTCTTGCACACCTTCACCATTAAGATATGCACTCACAAAAAAAACCGGTTGGAAGTGGAACTACTATGTAGTTGTAGTTCTAACAAGTAAGGCGGTTCAAGGTAAGTAATGAAATTCACTAAGGATCTAATGCGTTGTGTCCAACATCTACACATAACATCCTAATCTAACATGCATTGGATTTTTGAAAAACTAATCTAAAAAGGAGCCATGGTATAAAATCTCATAATTTTTTTGTTTTATTTTTATTTTTTTGATCAAGAGTTAAACTTTGAACTAAAAACCACTTGCTTAGATTGAAGGAAAAAAACAGACAGTTCGACCCCCTCTACTTCCAACAAGTGTAGCTCCCTTAAAGTAACTTCGATGATGCTGGAATTTTGGGAGAACCTTTTACACCTTTCAAACTAAAACTGATTTAATTTTGACACAAATCCAATGGTGAATTTGGGAGGAACAATTAATTGAAATAAAAAACCAGCGGTTTAGTCATGGAAATCCTTCCATGAACTCCACTACAACACCCTCTACTTCCAACCAGTGTAGCTCCCTGACAACAACCCCGATGATGCTGAAATTTTGGGAAAACCTTCTACAGCTTTCAAACTAAAATTGATTTAATTTTGACACAAATCTAATGGTGGATTTGGGAGGAACAATTAATTGAACAAAAATTCCAGAGGCTTTGCTACAAGTACTTGTTACCCACAACTTCCTTCCATGTTTGATTCTTGCACACTCCTTTTCCATGAACACTTCTCCACACATAAGGACTAAACATTCTTCCTCACATTTCCTCCTTTTCTTTCCTTCTTTTCCACATACACACAATACCTTCTCGCTTGTTAAGCCTCTATGACCTTCCTTGAGCTTGTTTCCCTTGTCCAATGAAAGCTTCAAATCCTTTGCTCCAATCAATGGCCTCTTCATCCTTTTAGAGCCAATGAAAATTGAAAATAAATTGCCATCCAATTGAGTTTAGGATGAGAATTCTTGGGCCCAATGAGACACAAGAAATATTCCATCCTCCAATTAAATAAGATGACAATCCTCATGACTAATGGGATTAGAGGATTCATCCCTTCCTTTATCTTGGATATCTTGATGAGGTCTCTTGAGCTTGATCCTTATCCTTTCCGTCTGTTGACCTTCACATCCTACTTCTTCATCCTAATTACTTCAAGTAACTAACTACTAGGATAGTTTATCGGTAGTAACTAGTAACGTCCTTGAATTATTACTTGACTAATTCAATGGTTGAACTAACATTCCCTTGTATCATTTACTCTTTTGATATCCCCTACCTATTTATTTTACCATGCACTAGTTAACTATGTAATACATAGTAAATTAGAAGTAAATTTGCACCATAAAAAACTCCCACATATTTCTAGATCCGCCGTCAAAATTAGGGTTTGATGAATCCATTAGACCTAGGATGTTCAAATTTTCATGAGGTTCCATCGTCACTCCCACACCTTACGCCTACCCTAATTTGTTAAATAAAAAGGCATCACCCCCACAAGTACCACATTGTTTGTACTACTTTCTTGGTTTTTGTTGATGCAGGTGAGAACTAGTCATGGCGGATGATGTCGCTACGCCTTCGAATCCTCCAGTTGCACTAGTAGAATAGGAAGAGCTTGAAGAAGCACCGCTCGACGTGATTATTTCTCAACGGCCGCGCGAAGAAGAACCGCCCAGGCGAGTGGTGCGCACTCGAGTCGATCGTTTGGTATGGGATCGTCAATTGTCTCCTAATCCACATGCTTTAGCAATTTATTTAGAATTCGTTCCTGTTCGTGGAGTCGTGCCAGAAAGGTTTGAAAAGTGTCAATGCGAAGATGATGATGTCCGTCTCCATTGTCGAACGTGGGTTCCCGATGATGGCCATTATCGTTGGCTACGAGGGCCAATCAACCCCCTTCCCATGGAGCATCGAGCCGAGTACCTCGCTCGCACCATTCGTCGCATTTTAGATTTTTTGCAATTGTGATCTATCCTTTAAATCGGTTATAAATTTGTACTTCACCTCAGGCTACTCAGGCGAAAATGTTAATACTTAAGTTTGATTTGATTCTATTTAAAAGTCTGATAGAAGTGAAACTAAATAAAGATGTATTAGGATTACATCCTAAAAATCTTACAAGTACATCATTAGTGC
>Ga0209611_10006325_pt1 | contig 19489 bp, 12 predicted proteins | sample S1TSphgellanicum_3_FD_187693 | JGI IMG/M metagenome (GOLD analysis project Ga0209611, IMG submission 187693) | Host-associated microbial communities from peat moss isolated from Minnesota, USA - S1T2_Fc - Sphagnum magellanicum MG (SPAdes) (version 2) | ecosystem: Host-associated > Plants > Peat... | reverse complement strand
GGATCCAACGGCTGGAATTCGCTACATGGATCACCATCTCACGGTCTGCTGCTGTCGCTTGTGAGTGCCGGCAGGCGGGCAGGACAAAAAAAATTATACCTAGGGTCCATAGTCCATACCTACTACTACCTACTCAAATCTCCGCGTTGGCAACTTGGCAGAGGCTAAGGGTGAGTGAGTAGATGAGTGACATATTCCTTTGTTTTTATTAGTGAGTCAGAATTTGGACTCTCTCTCTCTCTCTCTCTCTCTTTCTTTCTTTAGTCCTATCTTGGTGTGAAGATAACACACCAAGATTGTCTTTTTTTGGGTGTCTTCAAATTTGCTCAACCTCCTACATATACACTAAAAGATTGGGGGATGATGGGTTTTGGATTGGTGGGACTTGGTAAAAGTTAAGCTTCCAGCAACCAGATGCTCTTCTTCTATATTCCTTAACTTGTGTTCCTTCTTCGAGTTTTTAGAAGAAATGTCAACCTAAACACTCGTCAACTAGAATCCCCCTTCAACGAAAGAACCCAAAAAAATTGGTCTTGGACTTTTTGACTTCATTCCTCTAACATATTTTGCTTGCTTGCTTGCTTGATAGAGTGGAGGTAGGCCAACAAAAAGTGTGGCATATCAACATAAAGTCATTGCGTGGAGTATGACTTGATGTCCCTTTGGTTTCCCCTTCTTTGCTTTCGTTGACAATGTTGCGATAGATGTAATTCTCAAACTAATAGAAGTTGCAAATTTGCAAGTTACAAGTCGATGGGCCAAGCAACCCAAGAACTTGACAAGAAGTGCAAACCAATCTTGGTTGGTTATATTTGTGAACGTTGGTTATCAACATGCATAATTCTCATGTTATCAACAATCCATATTTGGATTTTTGTCATCTCCCATATTTGGAAGTATAAGTAGTCACCATATGTAGGTCTGGATGACATCCTTACGTTTATACATATGTGCATTTATGTTTTCTCACTATGCATATTCAATGGTTTTTTTTATGAGATGATTGTAGACTATAATTATCAAATTGCAAGCTTGGATGGCTAAAATGGTGTAGGTTTCAAATGGGATCTAGAAGTTTTGGACCAATTTGATCTTTTCTTTTTCCAAAGCAACATGTGAGAAGAAGTTGTGAAGGTTCTAAAATATTTTTTCCAATTTTTGAAAAAGAAAATCCCAACCAAGTTAATAACAATTTTGCCATAATGCTAGATCCTTGATTTAAATCATTATGAGTTGTGGAAATTTGATGGAATGTGGGGATGTAATTTCACTTGCTTATAAGTATGATTTGAAAGTTGTGATTCCCCTTTTCATGGTCACATGTTTTGAAACCCTAAACTCTATTGTTGAAGCATTGATGTTTTATTGGTTGTGGTGATGAACTTAAATATGAAGTTAACATGCTTAAAGTCGCAACATCCTTTGAAGAGTCTTCTTGAACTTTTGTCATTAAAGAATTATCTTTGTTTAAAAGGTTATCCATACCCCTTGCCACATGCGAAAATCATGTTGCTTAGTGGCACAACCATGAAGGGTAGTTTCCAAATGTGGCATTTTTGGTCAAGTAGATTTTCGGCACTTGATTAAAGCAATGTTTTGTCTTGTTGGGGTATTGACAACTTTGTAGTGATGTTGCTTGCAAGTGGAAAACTTGGACAAAGTCATCACAATTATTAAAAAATTGTCTAATGATCCATGCATTAATTTATGTGAAATAAAATCATGAAAGATTAATTAAAAGTTGAAGGGTATTTGATTAATGAAAACTTTGAATTAATTGAAAAAAATTAAATTTTTGAGGATTTAAATGTATGGTAAATTGTTAGGTTTTTATACGTGAAAATTGAAGTGGGGTGTTGATGGGGCAAGCAACTTGCACTACAATGTGCATAATTCTTTCAAAAATTGGGGTTCAATTCCCCTACAAGTTACTACAATTTCTATGAATTTTCTTTTAGGTGAGTGGAAAAAAATTATGTTAATAAATTTTTTGAATATGCATAACCTTTGTATGTATCTATAGTTCATTTGAATTTTAAAATTGGCAAATTCATATCCACCAAAACATTTAAATTAAACTTAAATCCATATTCCCCTTTATAAAAAAGTTATAGATTTTCTTCAATGCATATCCATTTTTTTAGTTTACAAAATATGCCTTATTGATATCTTGGAATTAACCTTAAAATGTGATATTGGGCCAACATTAGTGGGTGGATGCATACTAAAGTGGCTCACTTTTTGAATCACAATGCCCATTTTTGCAAAGTGCCATTTCTTTGGACACCTATAATGAATAATAAAACTTATCAAATTCAAAATTTGAAATTGAGTATGCATGAACAACTTGACTATGAAAATACCTATATAATTTTTAAAAATAAAAATATACCCACTTTTCACAATGGACTTTTGAAGTATAAAAATATTGACTTGTCGATAATGGTAGAAAATAAAAAGGTTCATACTGAATTCCATTCAAAATTATCTATAGTGATTCAATATATGGTGTAACATCAAATAATAAACTTTTATGTGAGTATTTTTTCAAAAATCATAATCAATTTTTAATTTGGAACTTTTGAATGATCAAAATTGAGTCATATTTTCATAAGTCCTTAACATAGTTGTTTTTTTTCAAATTTCAAATTTTTTTGTTAAAGGTATATATATTTGGAATACGTAGGTGGGCTTTTATCAATATGGAATTTATTGCTTTTGGTACATGGACTTTATTACCATTGAACCCATGATACCAACAAAATTCAAAAATTAAACATTGTAAAATGGACTTTTGTGAACTCTTGTTTTTTCAAAAAATGAGCCACCTTAAAGTACATGCACCCTAGTGCAAACCTCATTTTCTTAACTAAAAATATATCATTTTTATACTTAATATGTGAACTCTTGTTTTTTCAAAAAATGAGCCACCTTAAAGTACATGCACCCTAGTGCAAACCTCATTTTCTTAACTAAAAATATATCATTTTTATACTTAATCTGTGAACTCTTGTTTTTTCAAAAAATGAGCCACCTTAAAGTACATGCACCCTAGTGCAAACCTCATTTTTTAAACTAAAAATATATCATTTTTATACTTAATCTTGAACAACTTCCAAAAGGGTTGGATCTTTACAAAATATTGGTGAGTAATTTATGCCCGTTGTTAACATTTGTGGTGCAGTTGGTGAACTAGTGGGGAAAAACCCTTTGATATATGTAGAATACTTAACAAGAGATAATCATCTTTATTTAAATTTCAAATTATCATGATTAAATGTGCATTGATGCATGGTTAAGAAAAAGCATATTAGAATAATATGAAAATAACACTTCAAAGTTTGTGCAATATACACATAACTATGTGTCATGTTCTTGAAAAGGTCTTGTGTCAATGTTACATAATTCCATTAATTTCATAACATTCTTTTGTCATTTAAAAATGGGCCATCAACCTAGATAATCAAATTGAATTTGCTACAAATCAAGTAATCCAAATAAAATTCATACATCAATTTTCCTTCCATTTCATTCATCTTTGCACCAAATGTGGTATAGTCATTACAAATTGGCCAACTTGACATAAACAATATTAAACCTAATATATATTAGGAATTCCCATGTCGATTAGGTATACAATGGTGTATCAAAATTATGTAATCCATATGTACATTGGTTGTAACATGGCACATCAAATAATGGAATGAATGAGAAAAAAAGAATTTTTTGTCATCATATTTACAATGTTACAAAAGAAACAAGGCAAACTTGGATAAGTGTTGATGGCCATCCAAAGGTTATGTTCTTAATGATGTCATTTTATGCATTAGATAAGTTCAATATACACAAATGGTAATTTGGATGAGGATTTCATGGGCTTCACAAGCTTCATTTGGATCAATGTGGAGTTGTGATGATTTTGTAAAATTTTCATTGATGAAAACACTAATGTGCACACCCATGAGCATGAAAATGGGGTTAGGATAAACAATTAAAGAAGGATGTATATATTATACTTGTTTGCTTCCCTAGTATTGGAAATGTAATTAAAAACAAGAGAGGGATTTAGAGGAAAAAGGTCAACAACTTAGGATTTAAAAAGAGGATAAGATTTTTAGGTCTATGAATTCAAAACTCATTGAATACTTACATTTTAATAGCGTCTTCAATGTTTATAGATAACTTAAGTGTTCATGTCTTACAATATTATTATAAATATGCTTTAACAAACAATGAAACTTGTTAGAAGTTCCTATATTTATGCCAACTTCATTTAATAATTTGTTATAAAAGAGGAGGGTGTCAAGTTTCAACCAAAACATATCAAGAAAGATCCTCCAATTGAGCTCAAGTACATAGAATTGATATTTGAATGAGTTCCATTTCAAGCTATGTGTTAATGGTTTAAAAGATCAATATGTTACATGGAAAAAGTAATAATAAATGGGTTATTTGGCACACTAAATGCTTGTTAATTGGTATCAATAATAGAATCCTTAATCCTAACAACATTGGAAATCCTATAAACATGGGGCATGCTTTTATTACAATAATGATATGGGTTTATGATTACATAGGTATAAAATTATGTTTGTAGTTGAATGTGACACACATGATTACTCAATTTCATTTAAAAATTCATAGATTTTATCATAACATTTACAATTATATCCTTATGAATGGCAATTTTCATTGCATAAGATTTTTATAAAAGAACAGTTCAATTTTATTTGCTTATCATTCAATTAATGTCATTATGTTAAAATTGGGATATTATTATTTTGAAATTCATACATGGAATCTACCATCCACATGGATGTAATTTCATATTCCATGGCCAAAGCCATGAATTTGATTTAATATTTTAAAACTATTCAATTTTAAATAATAATCACATGGGTCAAAAATATAAATTATCATAGGATGCAAATGAACTTTCAACTTCATATATCAAACCAAGTCTTTAGGCAATTTAGCACATGTTCAATTTGTGACAAGTAATGTCAACCCATGATTATATTTACATCTATATTTCAAATAACTTGCATACCCAAAAGTTGAAATATGTTTCGATTTCCATGCAACAATCAAAAAAAGGAAAAAAAAATCGTAAAGAAAACATTTCAAAGATCATTGTACTAAAATTAACATTATTTATTTTTAAAATATTTTTACTCAAAAAAAATTCTACTTGGGTGATAAATGGAAATTTAATGTCTTTAAATTTGAAGGTATTCTATCATAAATCATTTCATATTTGCAAAAAAAATAATTTAAAAAATATTAATGAATTCAATTTCAAGTGTAAAGACATTAAACATTAATTTAAAATATTCACTTGGTGAACATAGAGAAAATCACTATTGCATTTAAGAGTCCAATTTCCCCATCTTTTCCTAGTTAAAACTCTTTGTTTAGCTAGAATTTTAAGTATCAAATGTGGTTGAGAATCAAGGTGATTTGGTCAAATGTTTTAAGACCTTGTCTTTGGATTCACTTTAAATATGTTACAAGATATAAAGGCTTTAGTTTAATTTTGTATTGACATGTTATAATTCTTTTTACTTTTAGCAAGGTGAAGGGGCTAGATCCAACTAAGAGTTGCATGGGGGTTTAAGAAACATGTTATGAAACTATGAAGTCCTTATGAAACATGAAATCTTACCATTTGGCTATGAACTTAACATTGCAAAACAAAATGAAGTTGCAAAAAAAGTTTCACGCAATAAACTTTTAATCTAGGCTTCATTTCAACAATAAAGTCTTTACATAATCTATTAACTTGAGCTTCATGCTGCTTTGCACTATTAATGATGACCAATTGACATAAGGTCAAAATACGAATATATTTAAAAGCTAATTAAATAAAATATTAAAAAGATAATTAATTTTTAGACAATAGTAATCCATAATCCTATATATTTTCCATGAAATCACTTCCACTTCCATTAATTCTAAAATATGATATTTAGTTTTCACCTACTCAAACATTAATATATTTAACATCCATGATGTCATTTTGGGCACTTTCGTTGCATCAAAAGATTTTCTTTTGGGCTTTTCCAACATCCCCCAATGTCTTTCCTACCATGCTTCCCACTAACCCTTGGTTCAAAAACCTTAGTGCCCACAATGTTCCTTAATATGTACTTATTAATGTCCTTTGACATTGCATCCAATGCCTTCAATAGTCAACATCTTGGTACCCCCTATTGCTCCAAAAAAAACATCATGTCCAACTTAGCACCACTAGTGTTTTGCAAAGTGTCTTTTTGACATCCTTACTATTGCTTGTTGTTATTTTGTCATTCCTTGTTGACACTCTTGTCATTTTGTTGTTCTCCATCTTTTGTCATCATTGTTTGGGTGTGTTTTTGTTGTTGAACAAGTTTAGGTCATTCCAAACTAAAACACCACATCAATCTGAATTTTGAATAAGGATGTTTAGATTTGGGAAAGTTTGCTAGGTTAGCATCACATCTTGTGATGTCTTTTTAAAATCCTGGCTTAGCAACAATCATAATGATTTAAAGGTCAAATTTTTTTAAAAGAAAAGTGTCAAGTTTGCACTAATTCTAAAAGAGACCAAAGTTGAAAGGGAAAATATACACTATTAATTCGAAAAAAAGAAGTAATTCAAAATGAATTTTTTAATTATTCTTTTCAAAGAATAGGTGGTTAGAAAAGGTAAAATGAAATGTCCACCCCTAAGTCATGTGTGAAGGTGATATTAAAGATTATTAGATGCCACTTCCCGTCAAATATTGACAAAGTATGTTATACACAATGGCCTTACCATCAATTTAATATCAACAATTTATGATAAATTGGTCATAGCTAGGGGAATTTTTTAAAAATCCATTTTAATGTACATCATGTTGTTGTAAAAGAAAAAAATTCATGATTTTTATTTTTCATTTTTTTACATTACAGTAGTTATGAGGAACCCCAAAGGGATCTCACATTAAATGATGACATGTTCTAGGAACCTATTTAAACATTTAAAATTTTGTTACCAAACCAAAACCAATAGGGAAATGTCACAACATGATTTTTAACTTTTTGCAAATCTAATGACTTTTTTGTCCCAAAAAAAAAAGTGATCAAATATTCCTTTTTCATATTTACTTTTCACATTTATGCAAAATTTCAAACCAAGAAAAAGAGACTCATCATGACATGTGTATTTGAATGTTTCCAATCACATTATCACATTTAAAAAGAATTACATGAATTTTTGCGTATGATGGGTGCCATAATCATTTTTGGAGAAATTATTTTCATGTTTTGTTTTGTTATTATAGATTGGTGACAAAGTCAGTTGGGCTGGGTGCACATTTGAGGAGGTCACAGAGAAAACAAAATGTCAAAAGATGAGAGTGGTTTATCTGTAATAGAGATAATGTGTGGCGATTCCATGCAACTCAACCTCCTTGACAAGGCAAAAGATGATAACATATATTGATGACTGTTTTCCCTAGAAAACATGATGATGGAAGCAAGCAAGTACTTGAGCATTGGTAAATGCAAAATAATGGGAAGTCAGAAAGCTGTAGTTCTCAAACCGATTCCAAAAGCTCAGCAATTGCAATGTTAATTGGGTTTCCTTAGGTTAAGTGTACAGTTCTTTTTGTCAACATTGCTTCTTCAATGTCACCCCAGACCTTGGTCACATACTGTCTGCACCTGATTGTATTGCAGTTATCATCTTAACTCAAAGAAGGTGTTTGAAACATGACAACTCCAGACCAAACATCATACAAACAAAAAATCATGGGAGGAAAAGAAAAGAAAGGATGAAGATTGGGATTTTGTATAAGCATGGAAACACTATGTTGTGTATCTTGAGCTATCACAACAGATAACATTGTAAACAGGTTTGAACTTGTCATACCAAAGAGCTCAAATGTACTTGGGTTAACCAACAAGATATAAGGTAGATAACTTTATTGACTCTTGGTATCTTTAGACAGTTTAATCAGATCTCCAGAGAACTTCACAAAAGTTCAAGTACAGCAGCACACATAACAGCAACTCTGAACTCTCAAACCTCGTTATGGACTTCTTTGCACCTCCATTACAACGATCAGTGCCTAGGTTGTCAGGCATAGCTGCTGGCCAAATTTTCAGGAGGCTGCCTGGAACCCAATAACACCTGCATAAACATGTTCCACATTATCATAACAATCAACAACTGCATTGACTGCAGTGGTCATGAACCAATTAAACATACATATGAAATTGGAGAGAAGTCTCCACATTAAAGGTAACATGACCATGACCTAATTCAAACAAGACAATTGTAGAACTCCTCAGATCTATCTGTGCATGCCCCTATCCACCAAATGTTCCAAAGCTAGGTTAGTGATAAGCAATTTCTTCTTAAAATCTAGAACAACTTCCAAACTAACAAGCACAAATTCACAGCCTTACCACAAGCCAGTCTACCACCCGCATTCCCAGTGCTCTTGCTCAATTCATGGCCACCTGGAACATAAAATCACACACAATCTCCTGTCAGAGTGCAATAAATCAACTGTCAACATTCACACCTGTGCATAGTGTGATACTAACCAGCACAGAAGAATATCTACCCACTATATCAGCAGATTTACCAACATGTCTCATGTATCTGTCATAGTATCTAAACTAATGCAGGTCAACAAATGGAAGCCAATCTGCAAGGCAGACAATTCTAGCAGTTATGCACCGTCACTCAATAAAAAGTGAAAAAAAGAAAGAAGATGAGCCCCTTCATATGAATCGATTGTAGCAGATTTATTGATTCAAGGAAATCACCACCACAAACACACCACACATGAAGCATGGAGCATACCTTTGCCAAGATCATCAGGGTCAGCATGAACCACCACAGCCCGACCAATGATTGAGTTTGCTCCACTCAAGGGAATCTGGTCAACAATTCCAAAACAAACAGGGATATCAACTCCTAATGATCATACCCATTGCATCCACTGTCATGTTTTCCAAGGTCTATGAGTACTTAGTCGACATCACAAATCAATATTTTCATAACCTCTCTTGAATGCACCAGTCAATGGAATGCAACCCACTCTTGGCAAATGGCACCATTATGGTTTGAGCACTGAGAACAGTCGCTATAGAAACATTTGCAAGCCACAAGGAGGTAAGGGAAATCCAGAAGGCATTAGAACTGTGCCTGAATGTCCTTCACAGAAATCTCTGCAACACCTGCATGAAAACATCACAAACCATGGATTGTCAGTAATTGTAATCTACAAGCACAATTACACTCACATGCTGACAATGTTGGTGACTTCCCCATCCCAGCATCTGGGGTAGGCAAACTAGTGAACATATCTTACCATCCTCTCCAGCTGTAACATTGCCTAGATCACCAGCATGACGGATTGTATCCTCAGGAGCCCCATGCTCCGCATTGTTAGGGTTGAAGTGAGGACCTGCCCACATAATGCACACTGAGCAATTCAAGGATGGAAAGAGAGGATATAAATCCTTTAAAACTCTTTTTGGCCAAAAGAGAACTACAGAATTATACCCATTTTTGTTATTATTGTCTTTCTCACTGGAAGGAGAAAAACGTTGTAGCAAGTTCATACCAGTGGACAAGCAGCCATTGGTAGTGTCACCTAGTGCATGAACATGAAAGCCATGCTTGCCTGGCTTCAGTCCTTCAACCTTTCCTGTCACAGATGTATGGCCTATAAAGTGCAACACCATCAACAACAAAGAAGTCAGATCTTGATTTGCTTATAAAAGTCTCTGCTGCCAAACAACTGTCAGATTGCAAGATCCCAAGTTTACTTTCTTTAGAGTATCTCAAGCAGTGCTCAATATGCAACCCTGCAAAATATTTCTCACATCCAATTTTAAGATGTACCTCTTTCCAACCCAACCCATAAAACTAAAGCATGGACAGCAGATAGGTGGGAGATTACTAATCGCAAAGCACCTGGACCAATTGTTCTGATTGGCCAACATATCATAAAAATGATCCCTGCTCATAATGATTGGCCAATCAGAAACAGAGAGCAGCAGTCAGATCATATTTATTACACTCTTCTTTAGCAGGTGTTTGGCTTTGCTGTGCCTTTTACCAGCCTCAGCAAACTGTGCAAAAATGTTGGCCAAAACCATTCTTCTGAGCCAAGTAGGCATGTTTTGACTTCTCTTCATCCAATTTTAATTTGCAAGGTCACATACATACTGAGCACCAGTGTAATTGCTCTTAGTACAGCATTTAACAGTTTCTCTGCCGTTGTTTCTGGTTATTGACAGCCACACCGAGAGCCACAAACTTTGGCCAGTTCCAAAAATGCTCAATTCAAACTCTTCTTCTTCTTCCAAATGGCAATTTGCCGCACTAAGGATCGAAAACCATGTGCGGCAACATCCTATTCCATTCCCCCTTGGCCTCATCATGAGGCATACATCGGAAATTATGGCGGCAATCACAAGAAAAGCCAAGCGATCGGATAAACAAAAAACCAGCAAAACATCTGAACTTCAAAATACCTGAAGAAACGTCCACTGAAATTCACCCTATCCAGACTGACACCAAAGAAGGACTCCCAAACAAGAGAAGAAGAAGAAACCCCAAATCATTGGCAATCTCTCGCGAAATCCACAACGACGACTCTATCAACGAACTTAATTACAGACTCACAATGATACATACAATCCATCACCCCGTTGACATTAAGAAACAAGGCGAAAAACTCGTCGAAAGTTTCAAAATCCCGGAAAGAAACCAAAACTGATATACATCTCCCACAGAAAGAAAGGCCATTTGAAAACCTTTCCTCCAAATAGGGAGTAAACAGAAAAGCGGTTAGTCACGACAAGGCAAGAAAGAAAACAAAAGAAAACAAGAGCTAGAAGGGAAAAACCATAACCTTCGCCCTCTTGCTGGAAGTGGACGACTCCGCTCACACCTGCGGCTCCTACCAAAACTGCCACAGCCTTTAGCGGCGCCATTGCAACCAGCTGCTTGATCGCACACACCTGTGCGCGCTCGCTCGCTCTCACGCAAGCAGAAGAAACAAAACGACGAAGAGAGAAAAGCAAGCGAGCAAGCGAGCACGGATTTGTTTTTCCCACAACAATCGGAACAAAGCAATGAACGAAACCAGAGTCGTCAAAGAGCGCAAGAAATAGCGCGCGAAGGATCCACAGGTTGTGACCGGATACATGCTCTGGTGACTTGGGAGAGCCACGTGTCAAAGTGAAGGTACGAATCAAGAAAAAAAAATGTATAGGGGGAAGAGCCGGGGTTTCTTTTAACGATTTCGTGATTTAGCCAAAATGGCGATCATCCAGAAAATAATTTAGCCAAATTTGGTTACATAATAGATTCGAAAGTAGGAAAACAATTTTAAAAATCGTTCTTGGCTACCTTCTGAGAGTTGTCATAAAACTCCAGCGATTAGGAATTTTTTGATTAAAAACTCGCAAATTTGGGTAATTTTTCCAATGAAAAATCCTTTGTATAGATCCAAATCATATTTTTCAGGTCGAAATTTGGCGAAATTTCGCAAGCAAAAGAAACACTGGGTAGGGCTGCTGCTCCCCAAGGCCTCTCCTAATTTGAGGGTACTAGCCTCCTGTAAGTCCGAAAATTAGGGGAGGCCTGTAGGAGTAGGCCTTCCCAAGTCTGAAGCATGGAAGAGTTTTTATTCAAGTGGTGGAAGGTCTGCATCAGTTTTTTTTTAAAACAATACAAAATCTATTTTACTTTTTTATTTTAAATGTTTTTTTATTTGTACAGAAAGATAGAACAAAACCTGAAATTTTGGTGAGTTTTAGGGTTTTTTTCATCATTTTTCGAAAAAAAAACAATTAGCCACATTTAGACCTAGGCATTTCGTATGTCGTCACTTGTAACAGCATTTTTGTAAAAATATTATAGCCGATATAGGACAATCGTCATTTTAATGTTAATTAATGATGGGGATCCTTGCTGGTGTACGCAAGTAATTTGAAAATAAAACCTTGGTCGGCATTTGATTAGTGTAAGGATTAATTCTTGTGGGAGAATACCAGATGTGCTTAAATGCGATTGGAACAGACACTTAATAAAAAAACCAATATTGATAATTTCTCATTTTTTTTCCTGACAATTAGTTCACTTTCGAACTTTTTTTGCAAGTTGTAGAGAATCAGCTGATTTATCTAACAATTTTAGTCAACACTAGTTTGCACTCACAGTTTTTGCTTCAACAGGGGCTTGATCCCATGACCTTCTAGGTCAGAAGATCATGACTTTCATCACTAGGCTCTGCTCCCACTTATCAAAAAGCTATGAACCCTTTGATTTTAGAAAGACACATGTGCCCGTGTTTTTAAAGTTTAAAACATTGGCAATTTAAATTCTAAATAAAAGCATGATGCGATATCTTAAAAGTAAAAGTATAGCATAATGATGAATGAACCTTTTGATCTCAAGAAGGTTTTTGAGTTTGAATTTTCTCATTTTGATCTATGCCTAAATTTTCAACTTAGAAAAACTTTTATCCCTAATGAGATGAGAATTGGCTCCTAAAGAATGGGACCTAATGGTCCATCCCATAATCAACCCCCATTATCAAAGATGGGGCCATATGATACCTTGGGTGATTCTCAAGATTCGATTCTCACATAAACTAGGGTCACTAATTCTCATTGAAAGAACCAATTTATAATTGGCCCTGTTCATGAGAATCCCCCAAAACTAATGGTGCATTCACACTTGATGAACGGAAGGGTGCTTCAATTGACAAACAAATCTTTTGTGTGGGGGAGGTGCCTTAAAATACAAAGTGAAAAAATTTGGAGTGTTGTACACATAGGGTAAGGCCCTAGGTTGAGAGTATTACCAAAAGATAGGCCATGTGAAGCTACAATTGACATGGGCCCACTTCTAGTAATGCCCTTGTTCAAGGGCCTTATCCAATGTAAAAACCTTGCCACAAATTTTCGATAGACCAGATGATCCGCTAAAAATGGAAGATGGTTGCAAAAGCCAAAGATCCCTCCCCAAAATGGAAGAAACCTCCAAAAACAGAAGGACCCTCTGCCCAGAAACAAAATTTTGTGGACAGAAAATGCCGTTTTAGAATGTGAACTCCCATAGAACTAGAAGTTTTTTGGCATGTACAAAATTTTGACTGTGACCAATGTTGGTGTGACGGAGAACCTCTGTTTGAATGCCTTAGGTGAAACAGGAACCTCAATTAGCTCAGTCAAATAGGCTTCCAATGGAGGATGGGCACCAGGCTGTTGGTTCAAATTGGCCCTTCTGAAGGCGAGTTTCATAGGTATGCACCAGTTTGAGCGTGTACATGTAGAATATGAAACGTGTAAGTGTAAAAATAAATATGTTTATACAATTTTATGAAATCTGATAAAAAAATATAAATGTAAATGTATATTTTTTACATGGCTATGTAAAACAATGTTAATATAAAATAATGCAAAAAAATATGATTTTTACATGAGGAGGGGAGGTTTTGGGTGATTAGCCAGCTAAATGGTACATTGCAAAAAAAAACCAATCAAAATATACACCCACAACTAATCCATACGACTTTGCAAGAAGGTATGGTCATTAAAGGTATAATAAAAATATCTATAAAGTAAGGAAAATAACACTAGAACCCTCTCTTTGATCATAAATAGGGTGAAATTCAAAAAAATAAAAACCTACCCAAATATATATATATATATTAGCATTCAAGGACGGGGGGACCTCAGTTTTTGTGGTGAACTGAGTTTCACCCTGTCTTTCCTTTTTCTTTAACGCCTTCACTGTTGCTGCATATATTTTCACTGCTCCTACTTGTAAACCTACTATAGTTAGTCTTGAACCTTGTGCATTAAATGCTGCTTTTCAGCATTTCATTCCCAGATCTAATAAAATTTTCTTGCTTGATGGATACCCATGAAATAAGGGTTTCGGGTGAAAGGAGGCCCAAAGACAGGTGACTACAGATAATTTTAGTATTTACACTTACATATCCCAAGAGGGCTGTGTAATTGTATTTGACAAATATTTACACTGACCTTGTGTAAGTGTAAAAAATTATATATATACACTGCAACAGGATAAGTGTATGTATAAATTTTTTGATGTGTAAGTGTAAATCATTTTACACTTACATGAGATTTACACACTGTACATATGGCTATTAACACTTACACACAACACTGGTATGCACAAGTTAAGAGGGAATGGCCTGCTCCCTCAAGGCCTCCCCCTAAATTTGAAGGTTAGAGCACATAGCTATGCCCTTAAATTAAAGGAGGCTTACAGTAGCAAGTGCTTCCTAACCAAAAATACAGAATTTCTTTTTCCTGTTTGTCTGCATGCAAACTAACGGTAGAAGGTCTCTCCAATTGATTAGAGTATTGTCCATGCACTGAGTTGCTTTCAAATATGAAGAGAAAAACCATGCTGTACTGTGATGATTGACAGAAAAAGAAAAAGGACACTGTACATAAAAAAAAGCAGGGGATGGGAAGCCATCCCCAAAAAATACAAGGCAAATAAAAGCAAAGGAGCACATGTCATGAAACAACCTAGCAACAAGGACCCCACTAATACACTAATAAAATAGAAGACTATAAATTAAAAAGGCATTGTTTATCACAAATTGGTTAGCAGAAGATCCATTGGCTACAATGTGTGGAATAGATGATGAATGCTTTTCAAGTGCGGCAACACGTTGAATAATCACAATGGACCGCACATGTTGGAAGGCTATGGGCACATGATGTTAAAAATAAGAAATAAGCACCATGGGAACTAAAGAATATTGTTCATGATGGGCTATAATGGCTTGAATACAAGAAATAAAAAAAGAGTCGAAAAGAGAATGAAAACCACCATAAGTGTTTATGGCAAAAGGAATGTAATTATCTCTTGATACGATTGTGTTTTTTCCTAAGTGACAATTATCATTACATGTGTTATTGTGGACAATGCATGTTATTCCTTATTCCAATGAGTTAGATCAACTATGATAACGTTTACTAAGATTTGAAAGTTGTCTTTGGTGACAAGAATATTGATTCACCACCAACTGTGATGAAGGAAAAAGGTGGAAAACCTCTTTTTGCATGTGTGCTCCATTTTTTAAAACAATAATTGTGACGATATCCTAAAAAATATTATGGGCTACAACACATTTGTTCCCACGTGGGCCCTAAAACAAGTGGATATCTAAATCATCAATGGTATGTTCACATTGACAATGTGAAAAATGTGCAACTATAAAATTTGGCAAGCCAAAATGAATACATAACATTATATAGAAGTGAGTTGAAAACAAACAAAATGTAGGTGTGGTGCGATGGGTTAATAACTAAGCACCCATGGTTGGACTTGCACAAGATCATAAATATGTTCTTGCGATGTTTGAAGGAGCATCTATTAAAAATGTGATAAATTTTTGTTCATGTCATTAGTCCATTAAAAAAGACTATAAGTGAGGATACAACTATATTATAAGATTTTCAAAGGGAGGACATGTGAATAGACAACCTGGGGTAGTAAAATTCGGGTCTCCTATAATGTTAGTTGCAAAGGAAAGGTGCTAGTTTTGACAGGTGCATTGCATCGAGAAAAATAAAGTACTCATCCCACTAAAAATGAATGATAAGTCTAAGAACAATGAAAACCCAACATTTCAAGAAGGTGAAAGAAACAAATTCAACAACCCCCTAAAAAAAATGTAAAATAACCTGACGATGAACCAATTGATTCATAGTAATGCCAAAGGATCACGTGCCCAATAATTTTTCTAATGTAAACATGGTACATGAATCAAATTCAATGTAATGTTGTAAAATACTTGGAGACAAAAATATGATTTGCAATAGATAAATTAGGCATTGGGCATAACAAAATGAAAACATCACAAAAGTTATTTATGGATCTAGAAACATAACACTATAAGAAAAGCTATCTTTTGCGACTTGATTTATGACTAGGTTGTTAGTCATGGAAGACATCTATGACTACATGACTATGTAGTCAAATAGGACATGTCATTTAAGACACTTAGTCATTAATGTGGTTTAGTCGCAAAACAATTTACGACATTGACTTTTGTGATTGTAAAGTTATGGAGGTCATCAATGCTTGATGGGATCCATAAATTATGGCCATTGGATATAATTCAGTAAATATAAAATAAATATGTTTTCCACCCATGCCATGTAGACACATGACATGTAAACACATGGTATAAATGCTAAAAAACCCAACTTATATGTTAGGAATGTAAGCCCTAGCCTACTTATGAATGTAGGTTAACTTAAATAGCAAACTAAAATAGTTAAGCTAGTTCACTAAGTTACAAGTGTGAAGACTTGAACCTTCACCTCCACATTGAGGGAATTTTTTTTTAAAACCCATGTAACCATTGCACCACATGATTTTTACATGACAAAAATTGTCACCATATTCTTATAAACATTTTTAAAAACCTATTTTATAACTTAACTACCTAAGTACTTACCTAACTTGGAACCTACTTAATAACCTAGTAGGTACCTAGCTTAGTAGGTAATAGGTAAGTAATATTTAGATATAATAGTAAGTAGGTAGTAGGTAGGTACTTAGTAGAAATTATAGGTGGTTAGGTAGGTATGTACGATCTACTTAGTAGGTAGTTAAGCAGGTAGGTAGGTGCCTAGTAGTCTAAGTACATATGTAATACCAATCTAATAGGTAGGTAGGTAGGTACATACTATTTATTTAGTAGTTAGGTAAATAGGTAGGTAGGTAAGTATGTATATACTACATAGTAGGTAGGTAGATATTAGGTAGTACTAGCCCATAGGCACTAGTTACTTTATAAGTAGGTAGTAAATAGCTAGTAGGTAGGTAGCACTTAGTTAAATTACTAACATAAATAGTTTATTACTATATGTAGACTAGTCGTGTAATTTCAATGTAGTCACAAAATAGTTTTAATTTAATCATGTAGTCATAATGCAATTGCAATGTAGTCACATATTTGAATAAAAATATATGACTAAAGACATATGACTACATGACTAAATTACAGCATAAATTGTAAATGTCCAAATCATGAAAGAAATGTTTTGGTGTTGTGTAAAGAAGTTAGTTATGATGTTCCATTATGATCTTCCTGAAACACTTTTGAGACAAAAGACTCCACAAATGGCATAAAACCCATTGGTGTGCCTAGAAGGATGGCTTCTGCATGAATATAAAGGGTGAGCTTAGAACTTTGAATTTAGAACTTAAAGTTTAATGTGATTTTAATCTAACTACATGGATGAATATCTCCATAAACAAATGATTTCATATGGATGAATGTCATTTTTACATGGAGGATTTTCATTTATGATTTGGATTATATAAGTAAATCATTGGATGAAATTCATCCATGATTGTGGGGTAAATAAATTCAATATGATTTATATTCATCTTCATTTGTTGTCCAAGTATTAATATTTTGAAACTTGAATGTCATTTAATAATGATGGATAATGAAACTAAATAATAATTTTATTAATACCCCATTGTTATTTATGATAATAGGTTGTTTGAAAAAATTTAATTAAGGTGCCTAAAACTAAATTTTAATTCATTTCAAAAACCTATTGTCATCAATTACATTAAGTATTTTAAAGATATTTAAAGCATTCAAAACCCATTGTTAAATTTGAAAAAAATTGTGGCACCTTCAAAGAAGAATGAAAAAAACCTTGCATTATCATCAATAACACTTAGTTAATTTGATTTTTAAAAAAATTCAAATTTAAAAATAAATAAAATAATGACCATGGGGTGGATGTTAACATAATAATAATAATAATATAAAAAATTAAAACATATTGAAAATAATGGCATCTTAAACCATAGCCATGAAATGGCTATGAAATACATTCATAATGGAATTTATATTATATTATTCAATGAGTGTTATATTATATAAAATTAGATTATGTTCCATGAAGTTCTAATGAATCAAAATTATGGGAAAAAAATCATTGAAAAGGATTCAATGATAAAATAAAATATTCATCCATAATGAGGATGAATATTTACATTCATCTCCATGGTTCACTTGTACAACATTCATTTTGTGGTGAATTTTGGGGGTTTATTTGCACATGTATAAGGAAAAAGACATATTACCATCTTAAATTTCAACTTTAAACTTGAAGTTCAAGTTCTAGGTTCATGCGATAATTTTTCTTACACATGTAGAACATAAAAATATGTGTTAAGTATAAAAAACATGGAGGAAGTCACATAGACATGTTTAATCCTTATGAAACCAAATTACACATTTCATATCATGAGTATGAAAACAACCAAATCTACAAGATTTCTTAAACCAAAATGAACATAGGCAAATTTAGTTCCAAATCCAAATCACGAAATTAAAAAAACATGAACAAGAATACAACATGTGCAAGATAAAAATCCAACAAGATTTTATTGCAAAAATGGAACTAGAATAAAACAAGGTTGTGACAAAAAACAAACCCAAAACTGGTGTTGAACAAACTAAATGTAATGTGGGATTCTACCTCTATTTATACCCATTGGGCACCTAGTTAAAAAAAACTTCTAAAGAAACTTCCAACCTACGTGTGGCCCATGTTCACCCATGTGGGAATTAAAAGTGAACTATGCATTAATTAAAAATGAACTAGAAGTGAATTGAGATTTAACTATGAGTTAACTAAAAGTTAATTGGAAGTGAATTAAGATATAACTAATACTTAACTGAAAATGAATTAAAAGTGAAATAAAAATGAATTAAAAGATAATTACAAGTGAATTAATAATTATTTAGAAATTAATTGAAAGCTAATTAAGAGTTAATTGAAACTAAATTAAGAGTTAAGTTCAAGTTAATTACAAGTCATGGATGAACATTCATATGAATGAATTCCATGGTGTTGACATTTGTGACACTTCATTAGTTGAATGGAAAATCTTAATGCTGCAAACTCCACTTGTAATTGTAAAAATGTGAGTACCACATTTGAGATAAGACCAATAATGTGTATCATCAGCGATTTAAGGAAAAACAAAACAAAGGTGGGTTGTTATAATAAGGTGGAGAATGTGAAAATGTGTTAAGGTGAACAACTTTCCACCCAAAAGATCACCTCGTTGTGTACCAAATTCAAACAAAATAACTATGAGATCCATGTGTCAAGAAACTTATGAGAATTAATGGGGATGGACACATATAAAATCATTGGACAAATGGGAAAATTTTGATGTAAGGTATTGATAGAAAAACATAGTTCCTAAAAAATGGTTATTTGTGATATAAAATTAAAAACATTAAGGATGTCCGCATGTAGTATGATTTTTTTTTACACAGGATATTAATAGAAAAATGCGATTCCTAAAAACTAGTTGTTTGTGGTACAAAATTAAAGGCATTATGGATGTCCACCTATATTACCACCTAATTTATATGTAAATTCAACATAATGCAAACCCCATGGA
>Ga0209611_10006323_pt1 | contig 19490 bp, 10 predicted proteins | sample S1TSphgellanicum_3_FD_187693 | JGI IMG/M metagenome (GOLD analysis project Ga0209611, IMG submission 187693) | Host-associated microbial communities from peat moss isolated from Minnesota, USA - S1T2_Fc - Sphagnum magellanicum MG (SPAdes) (version 2) | ecosystem: Host-associated > Plants > Peat... | reverse complement strand
CCAGTGTTTTTTTTTTTTTTTCCTGGGGAATTTTCTTTTTCCCTTTTTTTTTTTAAAGCCAAAGTGATGATCATCCATACAAAGATGTAAAAAAAGAAAGTGGCAATCATCCCTAGAAAGCTTTAGCCAAATCTGGCTATAAATCATCATATATGAAGTATGTACAAAACTTCAATAATCATCTTCAAAACAAAACCAAAAAAAAAAAAAAAAATGAAAATAATTTTTTTTTTTTGGTTTTTTTTTGTGGGTTATGATCAAATGTAGACTTAAAATCCAAAGCATTAAATATGTCACTCAAGTTTTTCAAGTGTGTAAGTTTGACAAAGTTTTGGTCTCTCGTGTGCTCCAATGTCTTCTATATAATGGCCTTCCTTCAATCTATCATCATATTAACTGTCAGGAAAATAATTAAAAGGATATGACAAAAAAAATGTGCTTTTAATTGGCTTGTGCTACAATAGCAATAAAAGTCATCTAAAACTTTTAATTAAGCAATTTGGAAATTGGGAATCCTCTCTAATTAGCTTATTACTAGGTGCTTTGTGATAGATAGATAGTATGTATATAGCCTATTAATAATATTTCACAATATTTTCAAAACTCTAGACTATTTAATCAACACTTTACTTAGGCCCACTTTAGACTAAAGAGTTGGGGCCAACAAAATCTTGAGGACCCATAATGAGAAATTTGAGCATTACTTCTTGACTTGACTTGACTTGTTGTTTGGCTTGAAGTTATTAATAAAATATTATTTGTTTTGGGGTCAATGAGTTCATGTGTATAAAAATCATGAAGGCCAAAAAGTAGGGACCAAGACTTCAACTTTCATATGCTTTTTTTCTTTCTTTCTTTCTTGATGTCTTTCTTTTTCTCATCTTTGCTTCTTTTTTCAAGCTAAACCCTAAATTGGTATCATTCTTTTTTCTCATCTTTGCTTCTTTTTTCAAGCTAAACCCTAAATTGGTATCATTCTTTTTTTTCATCTTTGCTTGCTTTTTCAAGCTAAATTTTAAAAGTTAGTCAAATCAAATCATCATGGATGAACATAGATACAGATTTTTTTTTTGTAATTCTTGTGTTTTTCATGGCCATATCCCAAGTAGAAAAGAAATTAGAAAACCCACTTCATTATTAACAAACAAGCACAAAAGCTCATCAACAAGAGGAGAAGAAAAATAAAATGAAAAGAGATTACATAAAGAAGAAAGAGAAAATATAAAATTTGGTCTAAAGGTTTAGGGTTTGGTTTATGATTTATTTTGATCCTATGCTGTTGATTTCATCAAAACAATAATATTTTATTACAGCAACATTGGCCTCAAAGGTTGCAAATTGGCCTCCCAAGTGAATAGGTATCCTTTTTTTTGGCCTTTGGGCCATAAAGTCAAGGCCATAAAAGTGGTAGATTAAATAATTTTATTATTATTTTTAAATTTTAAATTTTAAATTTAATATCAGCCTTGACTCCTAGTGTAAAGCCCTTGGGGCTCCCAAGGATGTATTTTTTTGATTGTATAAAAAGAGAATTCAGAGATGGGTATCAAAATTTCAGTATTAGAATGTTTTTTTAAAACCCTAATTTAGAGTAAAATGGGTTGTACCTGATATTTTGGATGAAAAATGTTAGGGTTGAGGCTGTCACCAGAGTGATCAATACACCAGAAATTAATTATAAATAATAATAATAATAACACCATATGTGTACATAACTGTAATGAAAAAGAATTTTAAAGAATTTTACTTTCCTCTTGGACCCTATAGCCAAATTTGGCTAATTCCTCTTGTGGATGATTGCCAGTGTGACTAACTACATCACAAAATTGAAGAGGAATTTTTTTTAATTAAATAATTCTAATTTTAAAAAACACTTGCTCACTACACAAAAATAAAAATAAAATTACATTAATGATAAATCATGTTGGATATGTCCTCTATATTTTGATGTGTTCTGCCCCTTCAGAAGAGCTAATCAAATCCCTAACCCTAACCAGCTCAATCTGAACACAACTAAAATCTCTTGCACTATTTTTAACCAAAGTTTGGTCACGATTGGACCAAGACCCCATTAGTGCCACCTAGGTCACCTTGGCCCATGTGGTGACTGGATTTTTGCTCTAAATTTTTAATAAATTAAAATTTTACAAATCTTGGTTGCCTAGATGTGGCAACTGAATTTTGATCACCTGGATCTTGATGGTCAAATTTTTATTTTTCAAAATTTTAATTTTAAAAAAAATTTAATGGATTTTTTTCTTTGGGATTAAAATTTGATTATCACATGGACGTAGGTGTCCATAAGGATTGGGACTAATATGCAATTTGTTCCATGTGGCAACAAAATTTTCATCCCAAGAAAATAAAAATTAAAAAATATTTTTAATAAGCATCTTGATTGTCAATATGGCAATTGAATTCAATTGTAAGCATAAATCATAATAATAAATAACTTTACTTGCAAATTAGTGTTTTTTCTTGTGGGAGTGTATGGTCAATGTCATTGTTTAGAAGACAAACCAATGCATTTGTCATGATGTTAAAGTCATAATTGATGTAAAGATGACACATCATGTCATTTTGTACATATAATGTTTATTATATTGCTACAACCCATAATCACCTTAAATACTAATAAACAAAAAAAATAAAAATATACAAGATCCTAAAGATTTATTTACCTATCTTATTCGAGTGACTTGTCATGTGACTTTTCAAATTTAAGTCATCAAACATTTTTTTTTAATCATCCTATGATTCATCAATTAAGGTTCAACATAATACGATAAATCACATATTAAACTAAATATAACCAACTTTTTAAATATGAATCATTTTATAAACTCAATATGTTCAACTCTTAAAACCAACCAAGTACGCAGGTAATTTTCATATTTAAGTAGTACCCCAAGTTTATAATGGATGTATTAGTCTGTAGGTCAACATTGCATTCATCTCCATACCCATGGCTTTTTGTAAGTGAAAGTTTTAAGCACATGAGCATTTTCCCCCAAAACATTTCATTTAAGTGGCAATATCATTTTTAAATAAAATAATCTACTAAAAATTACTAAAAATACATAAACAAGTCATCATCTTGATGATTTGATTTATTTTTCTTAACAAGGAGGACACATGTAATTGGTTAATATGAAGATGTGGTGACTAAATTTAAATTATAATTTAGATCTTTTTTTTCTTAGATAATGTGGGTTTGGTTATGGTTCCTATATTGGTTGGGTGGATTTAGGGCATAATACATATGACAAGCAAAAATTAATTCCCCCATAATTTTTTAAATTATTTGGATGTAGTGATTAATTTTTTTTGGTCAAACCTTCAATTTGTTAAGGGGACCAAAATTTCAATAACTATTATATGAACTAGGATCTAGGTTTAGATTTTGATCCATGTGGTGACCAAAAGTATTTTAATTTTAAAATAAAATAGTTGAACCTTTTTAATTTTTAAAAAATATTTTAAAAATTGAGTGGATTCAATTTTTGTCCATAGCGGTGACCAAATAAAAAATTACTTGTGAATAGTGTTCTTTTAATGTCAAGAAAATGTTAGTTAATTTGTTACAATTGTGGCCAACAAGTTGATGCATCAAATGTGATGTTAACATAGTGATTGATGTAAATTTAGTACATCACATTGGTTTAGACAACCATGTTGAAGATTGCATTTGTTGCCACTTAATCATTCTTCCATTACCAAGTTAGCCATACCTTGTTTACTTTCACTGGTCTTCATTACTCCTCATTGTCCCACATCCACTTGTAGCATGCAACTACTCCATAGTGACCTACTATTTGACCATATGTTTGTGAATAGTTTCCTAAAAATAGTTCTCTATTTTTTTCTTTATCATCCCCCTTGTTTCCTTGTCATCATCCCATTTCCCCCATAGTTTGTTGTCATTTACCACCATTATGTTCAACATTTTAGTTGTTTCACCTTCCATAAGAACCCATAGATGGCCTTTGTCAATGGAAGTTTCAATTAATTTAAAAATTAAATCCTAAATGTTAGATGTCAACATCCTATCCAGTTAGGTTTATCAAGTTACTTTTACCTTGGATATTTGTGCTTCATGCACTTAACTTTTTTGAACTATGAGGTACTTGAGTTAAAGTTAGTTAAATAATTCATTATATTTTATGTTCACCTCGAATAGGTTGAAGTAATATTTGCATGGGTTGATGACCTTGTGCATGTGTATGTGCATGCCATATTAGGGAAGGTCACATTTGCATGTGGGATGTTCACCTCATATTAGGAGTAAACCATAGCTTGAAGGCGGATCATAAAATTTGTAGCAACTTGTGTGATCTAAGGTTGGATGGAAAGCTTGTTGTAATTTGTTGTTCAATCATCTCTATTCTCTCGTTGATTTGGTATCAATTTCCAACATTAAATCTTATGAAATAAAAATTTCCAAGTTCAACTTTGCAAACATTGCAACAAGCTAATAGTGCAATATTTTAATCTTTATTCCAAAAGAAAAATTCCCCCTAGCTAAAGGAAGGGGCATTTCCTTGACAATTATATTGTATATTTATAACATAAAAAGGGGCATTTGAAAATATAAACAATGTCCCCACTTAAAAGATGAGTCTTGATGTTTGGGGTTAATATCCTAATTCCATGTTTTAGAGTTTTGAATCATTTCAACATACATGTTATATCCTAGTTCTTGAACCTTTTTCACCATAAATTCAACTTAAGAACACAATGCATATACTTAAACATGCTCTAGAAGTTCCATACTTTAGATTATTTGTTTTATGATTGTACATGAATGAATATCTTTCACTTGACTAAATGATTTTGGATTAATAATAATTTTGAATGTACTTGTACGTTCTTCAATTACTTGTAATAAGTTTTTGGTTGTGTGTAGAAAATATTTTTCTATTTTACATTTGTTGTTAATCAATTGAATGTAGGAATATTATTAATTATTAATTATTAAAAATTCAACATGTGACCTTAAAAATTATTCAAATTATTTTTTACAAAAAACCATATCATTATTATATATGATTTTATTTTTAAATGAATAAAATTAATTTTTCAAATCCAACCATAACATTATATTTGCAAGTGAAAAAAATGAATTTAAATTTAAATTGATTGTTAAAAATAATGAATTAAATATCAATGTTGAACTTATATGCAATCATACAAAAATTGTACTAGAAAAATATTAAACTAAATCACAATAAGTGTTAGAAGATAGATAGGACTCAAAAATTATTAACAACAAATTTTAAATGCAATCCATCATTACCATTTTTTTCAATAATTATCCTCTACATTGTTTTCAATTACATTCAACAATTATTTTTTAAAACTTTCCTTTCTTATTCCTTTTCTCAATTGGCATTCAATGATTTCCAAAAGGTTAGTTTATATTTCAAAGGTTTTTCAAATGTTTTTAAAACCTTCCAATGTATTTTGTAGTAGCTTGATTTGATAACCTTGAAATTAACCAAAATTGAAGTTAATTTTGAAGACATTCAACAAAAATGTTATAACATCAAAAATTAAAACAAAGTTTGATTTTTTTACAATTTTCTCATTTCGGAATCATATCTATCACCAATCTTCAATAACGTTGGATTGAAATTGATATCCAATCAATTGCAAATGAAGCCACCATTGAAGTCAATTTTGAAGACACTCAACAAAAATGTTATAACATCAAAAATTGAAACAAAATTTGATTTTTTTACAATTTTCTTGTTTGGGAATCATACCTATTACTAATCTTCAATAAAGGTGGATTGAAATTGATATCCAATAAATTGTAAATGAAGATGCCAATGTGTATTGAACATCAAAAATCATGTCATTGGTTATATGGTTTACATAATTTAATTTGATATATGTCTATACATATGTCATTGCAATCATCTATGTGCAAATAATCAAATATCTTACCAATATGATTGAATAATTTAATTTATAATAACTACAAAAGTTGCATCTAAAGTGAATGAAATTTGTTTCATGAATACTAAATGTAAAATTATAAATTTTCTAGTGAAGGTTCAGCCTCAATTTAAATGGTAATTTTGCAAAAATTTGCACAATTTGGGATGTTCATGGTTCCCACAGATGCTCCAATTACTAAAGAGAAAAAAATTCATCATGTGCATGCATGATGATTTAAAATGCTTGATCATGTTTATACCCAAACCTTTCTTTGTTCAATTCTCTCATCATCATATTGATTTATTTCAATTTTTCATGATCATATTGAATTACTATTGTTTCAATTTTTCATTGATGAATGTTTCAATTCCTCACGATCATATTGAATTGTTGTCTCAATGTCTTATTGAATTGCTGAAATTTCAATCCTTTGTGACCATATCAAATTGTTGTTTTAATTTATCATTAAATTGGTGTTTCAATTCTCATGATCATATTGAATTGTTGTTTCAATTTTCACATTAAAAACACAAACACAATTCAAAACTTCATAACATAAATAACATCCTAGACATGAAAATGCACATAACATGTGCCTTTTCATGTCCATATTGGTGGGTAGGTATTGGCTAATTAGGCTTGAAAAAGGTTGTTATGAACAACACATACATACATACATACATACATACATCCAATAATTTTTTAGTTATATACATAGATGTGTTCGTGTATGCAATGTTGGGGCACAATCAATTATTTATCTTCACTTGTAAGAGTGCAATATTTGTCCTCATAATTTACATATTTATTTCCACAAAGGTGCATTTACCTTGTGATGAGGATAATGGTTGATCATTAACCTCACCTTTGCCCAAATTGATATATTTTTATAATGCCTATATATCTTTAATTGCATGTTAATTTTTTGAACCATGTATACATTCATTCAACTTGCATATATTTGAAAATAAAATATTTTTATCTAGTTCATACATTAGAATTTAGAACCCCCTTCCCCTTTCTTACATTCATATGTGGAACAATGATCAATACAAACTTGTGGAACATTTGATACAAAGTCTTTGACCTAATTTTGTTATGTGGTTCAAGTCATTTTTCAAGTCCAATTTCATTTTCATTATTCTTTACACAATATGAACACATGATGGATTTTCTAAACAATTTCAAGCACTTCCTAGGTTTTTAACATTGGGTTCAAAGTAGTGAGAATTTTAAGGTGCTCAAAAGCATATTGCTTGATAAGAACCCTTGACCCTTTCACTTGCACAAAGGACATACAAAATTGTGCTTAAACCCAACTTGAGGCCAAACCTCAACTTATACTCATCATGGGCTCACCACATACCACACCCTTGTATGAAGCATTAATATCCTTATAAGGCTAACTAAAGTCCTTATGGTCCCTCATTGAAATGGTAAAAGTCTGAAAATTTTGGAAGTTGCACTTTCAAAACTATAATGGTTTCATGTCCCAAAACATAAAACCTTATAACTCTTAAAAGAAACATAATCCATTGAGGGCCAAGGCATGTAAACCCATTTTTATAGCCCTTGTTGTGACCTATCAAATGCCATTTCAAGCTCCTAATCTTGCAGATGATTTGTTCTTTCAAATTTTGGTCTAATCATTTAAACTAATTTGTATTATTTATTTTGCAAAAATTCAAATTCTCATAATTTTAAAACATTAATTTCCTTATTTCAACATGTGAGTCCAACATACAATAGCCTATTATAGTCATCACTAACATCTTTTTTGATGGCATCAAGTTTACTCAATTTGGACAAGATTCAATCCTTCAATCTTTTTGAATGTTCAATTTGACATTATTGAGAGTCTTGAGAATGCCTTTGTTTCACTCCCACACTCTTTTCCTTTTATCTAGGTGAATGTCATACACCCTTGGATCTAGTCCCTTGCCAAGCCTCATATTTGCTCTTAGTCCAATTCCTTACAATTAACTAATTATTCCTTCATTTTGATTGTCCACTTGATAGGTTCATGATTTTTTCAAATTTTCATGCCTTTCTCCAAATTGAAGTGAAAGCTTAGATATGCCATAGGCATTTGGAGTTAAGCCAAATCAACGAACGTTTCATGTAAGGAAAAAATAATGAGTTACTTTTAAATAATCAATATCGCCCATGAAAAAACATTTGAGTTTCATTTTTATTTGAAGTTTGTTCAAGTTGTTGGAGTTATTTATTGATTCAAAAATGAGAGTTGAATCATAATAGGGACAATTTAACATAGTTTTAAATGATTTGTTTTGCCTAAGCCCTCTGCATATTATATTTCATAAAATAACATTCTAGGAAATCTTTTAACACTAGACACAATGTCTAGATTTAGAAGTTTTGTTAATGCACAACATTTAAATTTATAAGCTTAAGCTTGCATTTGCATTTGGTCTATTGTACTTCATTGAGTATAACATTTAAAATAATCTATGTGTTGTTTATGGTTATTTTAAAATTAAAAATAAATTTCATTCAATAAATGATTTAAATGAATTTTCATATTCAAGAGACCATGATAGAGAAATTAGAACTTCTTATTGGAGGGTGTTTAATTTTGAGGTATTAAAACTATACCCAATTTTACTTTGGAAGCCTCTAAAATTTGGTATATATGCATAACATCTTATAAAATGTCTTAGTTATAATGAATTGAACTCATTACCACTAGTTGGAAGTTGGTCATGAATATCAACTTATATTGTCGACATAAAATTATTAAGTTCATATATATATATATTTGTAAATTGACATCCACGACAATTATTTCAATTTGTACAATTTTCAATCATTAAAAGTTTTAAAACTATTCATTACAATCTATCACAAATGTGTGAACAAGTTTACACTCACAAGCTTGATTGAATATAGATCTTTGACAATATTAGCAAGGTTTCGAGAAAGTTTGATGATTTCGCATTCTTCTACTGGCTGTGGACAAAGATGGCTTCTCTTATTCACCTCATTCAAACAGGTAGCTAAGGCCCTGTTGCTAGCAAGATGTGTGGTAATGCTAGAGATGGGTTCTAGACTAGTGTATATCCACAAACAAAAGCTTAGCTGATTGCCTGCCTTGTCTAAACATAAAACAACAAAAAGATGCGAAAGCCAAAACACAAGCACAACCAGTAAGTACCTTGGACCACTTTCTGATTGATGTAGTTGCTGGATCACAGGACAACTTTGCCTCGGTCAAAAGATGGCAAAGAATCACACCACCCGTGCAGTACTCCCAATCATCATAGCTATCCTGTATTGAGACAAACAATAAAGAGCAATTCTGTTCCCACTGTGAACAACAGAATTGGTCTATAGTTCAGATCCACTGGCAAAACTGGCTGTATAAAATCAACCAAGAGAATTACATCCAATTGCAATCATCGTGCAGACAACAATAATGAGTAAATGAATAGATTCTTTAAGCTTTTACTTTCCACCATCCCCTATTATACAAGCTGCGCCATTTGTTGATGATGGTAAAAATCTTGTGCATCTTTCTTTGTCAAGACTCCAAATAGACACATAAGAATGTCTAATCAAACAGAGGATGACACTACAATAATACCCAATACAACATCCGTTCTCCTCTTTTAGTAAGTCAAGATGATTCCCCCCACCACAAAGAGAAAACTATAGAGACCCAGAACAGGAACCCATCTCTGTGCCGAGTTGTTTTTTAATCTACTGGCAAAATTCTGTCTTTGATTGCCCTTCTCTTTTTACTCCTCAGAAGAGAGAAGAGCAACACTGTAACTTTTGCTTGAATTTCTTTTTGGGGTCCACACATGCTCACTGGATCAATATCGTCTTTGTTCGGAGCGTGCTTTTCCTTCAAAAAGTTCACCAATCATTCGCTCCAAATCTTCTGCAGTGTACTTCACATACTTGTTTGGAATCTTCCCATTCTCAATTGCAGAGCTGCAAAAGAAAGTAAACAACAAAAGAATGAATGACATGTTGCAGAACACTGCAGCAAAATGCGTCAGATGCTTGTACCCTTTCAGATTTGAGAAGCATTCATTCTTTCAATGTTTCCAAACCACTTTAAGTTAGAGAAACTCTCAATGTTTAAAACTGAAGCTTTTGGGTTGCATTGTCCTCCTTCCACACCTGTAGCGCTTAAGGAAAGATCGGTATGCAGGCAACAAGACTTCCTCAATTTGTAGCCTCACTGCTTCCCGAAGCTCATTGTCAGGAATTGTCCATTGGCTTTGCCGTTGACATAGATCCTCAAACGTCAGGGTGAAGTTTTTGAACCTACAAAAGAAACCCAAATAAAAAGTGTGAAAACAAATGGGGGTCAAAGTTTACCAAGCTCTGTAAAATCAACATGTGAGATGTGTGGATTGCATAGCACACTCAGAAGAAATAGATGGATTGATTGATTTAGCAGCAGTCATTCCAGAAACATTAAGATTTTAAACCCTAATCTGATTCACTGAAAGAAAGCTCTTGCAATTTTCTATATATCAGAAAAAAATCAGCATGATTCTTCTCCCAACTGCCCACAATACAAAGACAGAGCACCTTTCTTTGATCTGGGTCTTTGAGATGCCTCCACTATCTCCACTCCCCACTGCACTTGATGATGACATTGAGCCCGACGATGTTATATATGACAAAACCTGCCAAATAGATTTCAGAGACACAAGTTTAGGGTTTAGGGGTTTAGACTAGACCCTAGACCAGAAATTGTGATGATGTTACTGTTGGGTTCACGAGAAGAAACGTCCTGCTTCTCTTACAGTGCTCTCCATTTAGTTCTTGATCAGACAAGCATGAAGGGTTTCATGGTGACTGTTCCAAGTACTGACCTTGGTCCAAGCAGCACGTCGATACCCAGTTGCATGCTGTTGAACTATCCGTCGTTGTCGTTGCACCCAATCATCCCCCAGCATATCCTTTGCTTCGGACCTGCAAGGAGATAGCATCAAGAAACCAGCAGAGATCATTAGTTAGCATGCCACCCAAAAACATGTCTCAAGGATTCATGAACAACACTCAAATCTCATTTTAACAAAAATGACACTAAAATGCATGATGTAGAAAACAGTATGTGTGTCTTTTTTTTCAAATCTGTGATGTAGGTTGGTTGGTGACCATCCAAAAGAGGGCTTTAGCCAAATCTGGCTACAGGGTAGAAGGAAAATAGAAAAGTTTAGGAAACCTGCAACATGCTGGTGACATGCTAGAAACTATTGTCTAAATGTGGTTGACATGGGACCGCTGTTTTTTTAAAAATCCCTTTATACCATTCACACCCCCCTTTTCTTTGTCACCAGGATGCGAAATTTCAACCAAAAAAAATCATTAGTAGAAAAGGCTTATGATGATACACACAGCAAGGAGAGGCTTACCGTCGGACAGACTTGACCATGTAATGGATGTTGTTCATGAGGAAAAGTTGTGTAAGTGCAGGGTCTTTATATAGCTTTGATTTTCCATCCAGATTGGTTTGTAGCACTGACATTATGCGCATAGTTGCAGCTGCCAAGTGTGACTTCTCTGCCAGTTCTCCATCGCCAAATAACTGGCTCAATGTGGACTGATAGCTATAAATCCACACCATCCAAATCTCCTATTTCAGTATGGGAATTGGACTGATATCTATAATGGTGCAATGATGACGAAAGGGTGGTGTTGAAGCAACAGACAGACAGTTGTCATGCATAGGAAAAATAGAGGCAGTGAAGAACACATACTCAAACAAAAATTTGACGTAGTTGATGACATAGCTGGTGAGTGGGTGAACTGTGCCATCCAACACAGGTGTCTTGGTTGCATCTTTCTCAACCGCATCTTCAAAATCCCCAAAGGTGTCTTTTGCTGTTTGTGCTAACCGCTTGATGAGGCCAGCTGCTGCCTCCCGCATGCCTGTTGCAGGCTCCCCAGAGAACACATTCTCTATCTGCACACCATGTCAAATCCCATTCCCTCTTTCAGTGCATTTTGCAGCAGCATTATTATAGCTCACATTGACTCACTTGATATTAAGACCAAACAGGTTAAGCTAAACCCAAGAGAAAAGAAAGACAAGTATGTAACAACAACAGGAAGAAGAAGAGGAGCAATAGGTACCTCAGGTTGGAGGTCATGCAGAGTCTCATACATATCAAGCAGCACAAACAGTTTCTCTGGGGACTTTTTGCTCTTTGCAATGGCTTCCCCAAAGCTAAGAAGCATGTGGACACTTGTGTCAGTTACATCGGCAAAGCACTTCTCCCGGTGTGGGTCAAGTTGGGACCATATCTCATCACACAACTTTTGCTCTCCAGCAAACAACAGCTTCACCTGTTGGAAGACCCCCAAGCACAATTATGACTAAAAGCTTGTTTCCTTGCAGACCTCTGGTTTCTCTGTCTAACAAGTGCATTTCTGCATTCTTGGCATTCCATCAAATCACCAATGACAATGATGACAACAAAAATCTCATCTCATTTTCTTTTTTAAGGTCACATGTTTCTTCATTTCACTATGCCAAAATCCAACATCCATTACTTGAGCATTTCGCAACTATGTCTCAACTGTAACAGACTACCAATGTTACCAATTCATCTTTTAAAAATGTGTTGGCCAGCCAGCAGTGTCCTCTCCACCAGAGAAAAACAATAAATGGAGTTTTTCTCTACAAAAAACTGTGACTTTTATATCCTCCAGCAGTTCTACCTCAAAAAATGTGCATACTACTACTACTACTTTCCTGAAGAAGTTCTTCTGGATGCACAAGGAACAAAAGTGCTTACTGCAATGCGCATGTACTGGATCCAGTTTGTAATCTTGCCCTCCAGATCCTCCCACTGCATTTTTTGCAAATCCTCTTTGCTAAGTTTCTCTACTCCTAGCTTCCGCAAACTCTGCTCCAATGCTGGGGCCCGCACATCCCTGCAACAACCAACCCATAATAAGACAATTTTAGGTTAAGACAAACAACAACAACCCATTGGAGGACATGAACACGTACATGCATATTTACATAGATGCTGCCATCTAGACTGCAACTTGGCTGGCTGCTCCACAAAACTATTACCCATTTTCTTCACATGCCCCTGATGATGTTTACCTGTAAATCTTGAGGCACTGTTGATGATGGCCAGCAGCTACCAAACGCTGTGCCATCTCTTTCAACTGTGGAAGAATTCGTGGTGGGATCAAAATTGGAATCACTGGCGGATTGCTGTCCTTGTCATTGTGAGGTGCATTGGTGAGCAGCTTCACTTCTTCAGAGCCAGCAGCAACGGTGAGAGGAGTGTCTGGATTTTTTCCTGGAGTTGGCAATGCTTCAATAAGTCGTGCAGGATCCACTGGCTTGCTGCAAGAGAGAGTGAGAGAGAAACCAATCATAATCTTGAGCATCATCAAGACAACAGCAGAGTCCCAATCTTGAGTCCCACAAAGCTACAACAAAAGTAGCCTCAGCAGCAGCCACTTTTTCCATACAAAGTGTAGTAGTTTCAGCAAAATGAGAGAGAGAGGGAGATGGTAACAAGCTAAGGGGAGAGAATCAACCTGTGTTGGGTGAGGAGAACTCTGAACTCTTCCTCAAGTCGAGTCATGCCCGTGGCAAGTAGTCCGCGTGCATGATTGAGAGCAGCATCACTGGCTTTGAAGCTACGGTTCATCGTCAGGTACTCCACATTTGTGTGCAGTTGATCCACAGCTGTCAAGAAACCGCCAAAGTCATTCTTGGGACCTTCCAGAACCTTGTTCTCCACCTTCAGACACCCACCCACCCATCCACCACCACACAAGAACAAAAAATTTCACACTCTATGAGATCAATGGATTGATCAGTTGCACAACTACATCAAGTTATCTCAAAGAAAGAAATTTCACACTTAATGAGATTGATTGATCGATCGTGCAACCACATCAATCACAGTATGATTCAAACAGAGAGGAGGGCAGAGGGATTCAGAAGGGCACCATCCATCCATCCATCCATCCATACAAACATACATACATACCTGGCGAGAAACTTCAAACTGCGTCAACACAGACTCTGCAGCTTTCAAGATGCTGTCAATGTTTTCATGCACTTTCCTGAACGCATGTGTGCGCACCTGAAGAAGATCAACCAAAAGGAAAAAACAAAAAGTTCTTCTTATTGTCCATCTGTCCATCCAGTGAAGGAAGCAGCAAGAAGGAGAAGAAGAAGAAGAAAAATCATTCTTGGCAGGCATTCCATCCTACAGAAGATCATCTCCTTACACAAGAAGATAACCGGAAGTCGAGGAAGAAGAAGAAGATTGATAAATCAACAAGAAGACTCAGATTCTGAAATCTGCAGAAGAAGAGAATCTGTCTCTCACACACACACAAATTATTTTCTGAATCTTATTTGCCTGCCAGATGGGCGCTGTCAAAATCCGGAAGCAAACCCTAAAAACCCAGTCTAGGAAAGAAATCTCAACATCTAGGGCGGAAGAAGAGTTGTGATCTTGGCACAAATCCCTTGATTCCTGCCTGGTGCAGAACCTGATGCTTCCCCCCTGCATCTAGAGTCATGCACCGCCTTGGGTACCAGCAGGAAGCTGTTGTTGAGTGGCGACAGAATTTGGAGTAGGAGAACTAGGGTAACTGCTACTAGTACTGGTTTCTTGCGATCATGCTGCGGAGGAGGAGGAGGAAGGAGGAAGGTGCAAACAACGTACCTGGGTAGGACGGATGGCGGTCTCGAGGGTGGACAAGCGGTTGTCGAAGGAACCCAGAATGGCGATCATGGAGTCTGTGATGGCTTGGCTCTTCCCCAAACTCTCCCGCATGAATTGCGCCCGTGCCACCACCGAATCGATTTCTCCCGTGGTTGCCCTCATCCTCGCTGCTGCTCCTTCTGCTTCTCTTCTGCTTGTGAAACTCCCTTCCTTTTGGGTTTGTGTTGCTTTTTTTTCCCCGTCAGCTGCGGTTCTTCTCCTCTCAGTTTCTCTGTCTGCCTCTCCCTCGAAATAATCACATCCACTCCAAATCGATTTCAACGCCCGGAAACAAACAAGTCCTCCTTACAAAATCTTTAACAACTTCTCAAACACGCAAACAACAACATTTCTCAACTGCCTCCTTCTGTCTTGTTCAGCACTCTTCCTTCATCTACTTCTACACCATTCCTGGGTTTCTTCCTTCTTTCTCTTCTACACCATTTCTCCTCCTACTTCTTCTTGTTCTTCCAGAAAATCAAAACCTGGACAACTATCTACCATACTTACCGAAAGCTCTGCAGTTCAAAACTCCCCATCTACAAAACAACCATCAGATGAGCAAACCACTTTCTTCCCACCCACCACCCAATTCTTCCACAACCACCCAAAAAACGGAAAAAAAAAACAAAGAAAATGACCAGTTACCTCAAAACTCCCAGAAAATGTATGAATCTACTACTACAACAACAGCTACAGCTGCTGCTCAGCTACTACTCCTACTCCTTTTCTCTCCCAAATCCACTAAGTTGCTTTTCTCCCTCTCTTCCTTCTCCACCACCACCTCCACTTCCTGCTGCTGCTGCTGCTACTGCTGCTACTGCTACTCCTCCTCCTCCTGCTCCTGCTGTGGTTGTTACTCCTGATGAGAATGACAAACCAAGACACCAACCCATTCCCCAAAATGCTCTCTACATTTCACTACAACAAGAAGTAGTAGTAGTAGTAGTAGTTGTTGGTGATGTTCTTGTTCTCCTGATGAGTCCTTCTTCTCATTTCTTGTTTGAGCATGATGATCATGATCACTACTCTACTCTTATTCCCTCACTCCCTCACTCCCTAATCATCATCATCATCATCATCATCATCATGGTTGTTTCATGATCATGATGCATGTGTGCAGTGCATGAGAGGCAAGAGTGGGAGTGAAGGAAAAAGAAGAAGCATATGAGGAGTGAAGATGAGGAGCTGCTGCTGCCACTGGCGGTGCTAATTGTTGTGCTGCAACAAACAAAAACTCTGTTGTGTGTGCTGGTGAACACAAATCAAAGCAAAGCAAAGCAAAGCAAAGCCAGGAGCAGCAGCTGCAACAGCAACAGCACAGCAAAGGAAAAGGAACTGGAAAGAAACCGGAAAGGAAAGGGAAATGCAAAATAGGCACAGCAGTAGTGCAGAAGAGAAAAAGAAATGCCAAGTTAAGGAAAAGGAAGTGTGGGGGAAGGGGGTTGCTGTGAGCAGTCAGCAATAATTACCTACCTAATTTTCATCTTCATTTTTCATTTATTTATTTATTTATTTATTATTGGGTTGCAAGCAGGGTTTTTTTCATTTTAAAAAATTTATGAAAATAAATATTTTTTAAAAATTATTTTTTAAAAAAAAAACTGGTGTGTTCCAAAGTTTGGAGATTTTTTCCCAAATTTTTAGCAATTTTTTTTTTATTTTTCAATTTTTTTGATTCACCACAGTGTGAAATTTTGGCCCCCACCCCCCACTTCCCCCAGGTGTGAAATTTATATTTTATTTATTTATTTATTTATTTTTGGCTGTAGCATTCATAGCGTTACGACAATTGGAAGAAGATTTAGCCAAATTTGGCTTATTCAAAAGTATGAAAGTTGAAAAATTTGAAGCATCCTGTTTTTTTTCTTCCTACGTGTTTCAGTGTCAAAAGTTTGAATATATTGCCACAATGATAGATAAGTTAGACAATGAAAAGTTTTATAGCCAATAATAGCATGAGATTTTGAATTTTTTTAAATTTCGTCAATCATGCAAATATGGACCAATTTTTTAATTAATTAATTAAGTCCATTTTTTGGTCACCATTATTTGCCCAAGGTTGATGGCTTCGTGTTTCATTCCGGAGCTTCGGTATTTTCTTGTGTTGGGGGCGATTCTTTACTTTTATGAAGAAGAACCCCCGGATTCGGTTCTAAAATTTGGACCTGGTTTCACTTTGGCTCTTACTAACCCGGATTTTAATCGTAATCAAGGGTTAATTTGAAATTCCTTTGTTGCAAGTGAGAAATTCTTATGCTTTTCTCGAAGTTTATGATTACATTTTTTTTCCTTCCATTTTGGTGATTTTATATAGATAAATTAAAAAAACCTCACAAACATTGTAAACACCTCATTAATATAATTTTGTAAAAATATATTCACCAATTCTCATGGTGCCTATTCCCCAAAAACTAAAAAAAATTATATATAAAAAATAAAAATAAAATAAACCCCCATCAAGGATGGATGGGTTAGTTCTAAAGAAAGAAGAAAAAAAAAAAAAAAAGAAAAAAAAAAAAAAACAATAAAAAAAAAAAAAAAAAAAAAAAAAAGGTTCATAATCCACAACCTTTCAAACATTATTACAATGACAAAACAACTATTAACAACAAACCAAATGTGACAAATATAGCTTTAGAACAGGATGATATTGGATGTCAGATTTTGTATACCTACCGTGACTTTTAGGTTTGAAATAATGAGCAATCCAATTAGGTGCGGGAGGTTGGGGAGTTGGAATGAGTCTTGGGCCTTCTTATATGCTCAAAGAACACAAAACAAAGGAAGGCACAAAGGAAGGAAGGAAGGAAGGGTATTTCAAAATTGGTGAAAATTAGGTTACAACTTCCTTTTTTTTTGTATTAAAAAAATGTGGGTTGTTGATCAACCAATAACATTAATTATGAGAATCACATTTAGGGTTACATATGTGTAACCCTAAAAAATTTCCCATCGGTTTTGAATTTCTCCAAATTTTATAAATCATTTGAATCATAGGGTTTTTGGGACATAATTTTTTTGGCATAATTTTTTTTATTTTTTAAATTTTTTTTGGGGGGAAGGGGTTTGTAATTTTTTGTAAGGCAAAATGTTTATGACTTATAATATCAATGGAGAGTTAGTTAGAGTATATTTATTATCACCGGCTTTTAAACAAAGAAAAAGGACGGTAAATCATACTACTCTTTTGGACACTTTGGGGACACTCCATGCATCCATGATTGCATAATAATAAAGCTCTTTGGTAGCCATGTGGTGAGGTGCGGCAACTTGTTATTGGTGCACACACACACACTTTCTTTCTTTCTTTGGTGCTCATCTACTACTAAGTACTACACCGACCTTGTGGTGGTGGTTCGGGAAGCTCATATTTGGCCAAAATCCAGTTGGGTATTCTCCGCTCCCCCCCCCATGTTCCATGGACTTTGTATAATAGGGTAGTAGAAGCTTTTTTTTTCTTTTGGGTGTGGGAATCATGTTTGAAATTAGGTCAACTTTCTTTGTTTGTTTCTTTTGTGGATATGCCCCCCCCCCATATTTGCACTTTCCCTAATAGGTGTTGTTGGTCGGTGTGTATATATATTACATATAGTAAAGGACATCGTGAAGCATCATTTCATCCATCTGTCTCATCATTCATTCTTCTATCTATCCGGTCATCCATCTGTCCCGTCATGGTCTGTTTACTCTGACGGGGCGGAGAAAGAGTGGGGAAGGGGTGCCTGTTTGTGTGTGTGTATATATATATATATATAAATGTGAGGGCAAAAGGGTTGTGGCCATGACTTTGATGCCATTAACCTACCGAGGAAAAAAAAACCTGGACCATTTAAGTATTGAGTGTTTCACACTTAAGGCTCATCTTCTTCTTCTTGTGTAGATTTCTCTAAAAAAATCTTGGGGATAAAGTTTGAATTTTCTTGTCACTTTGTTCAATGGGTGGGACCATGGACAAGGAGATCTTAAAATTGCTTGATTTACCCCTTGCAACTTTGATTTGGCTTTCATTCATTCATTCATGTTGGTTTCTAAAACTTGGGAGTTGGGGAGGGGAGTTCATTCTTCTTCTTCTTTTCTTCTTCTTCTTCTTTTGTTTCATAGTTGGTGAACTTTTGTCATGTTTTCTATGAATGGTGAAAGTGTGGTCATGAATCATTCAATGTCCTTAGATGATGAACATGAGCCTTTTGAAGAGGTCAATTTGGGGGCGGGGGTCGGGGGCGGTGAGTTCTCAAGTGGGGGCTATGATAATTCTTGCAAACTTTCAGGTAGCTGATTAAAGTGCATAATTGATACCTAGAATCTAAAGACCTGCTGATGAAAATTTACTAAGTGTATTTGGAATCTACTCTACTCTACTCTACTCTACTCTACTCTACTCTAGCTTTTGGATGGCACATTCTACCATGGAATTTAACCTACTCAAAATTCCAGGGCCTTTTCTTTTCAAGAAGAGCTCCCATTTTTATTTTTTTCTGCCAGGATCTTCATTCATTTATAGCCTTCTAGATTTTCAACCTTTGTGATTTCTTGGATAATCTCGTCCATCAAAAAATTTCACCCGGTCCTTTACCTTCGGTAATGCCCTTAACCTCAGGCCTAACTTAACCATATACAAATGGTAGGGAAAGAAAGGTCTGTAGTACGAACCGCGCCCTGCTTATTCCACAAGTTGTCGAGTGTTTGGAATGGGCTTATTCCGTCATTTCCTATCAAATTATCCGTTTTCATTACCATAATTTATGACCTACCTAAAGACTTTTAGGTCGGGGAACACTCCCATAGGCCACATTATGCCACTGATTTCATCCCCTA
>Ga0209611_10006321_pt1 | contig 19491 bp, 12 predicted proteins | sample S1TSphgellanicum_3_FD_187693 | JGI IMG/M metagenome (GOLD analysis project Ga0209611, IMG submission 187693) | Host-associated microbial communities from peat moss isolated from Minnesota, USA - S1T2_Fc - Sphagnum magellanicum MG (SPAdes) (version 2) | ecosystem: Host-associated > Plants > Peat... | reverse complement strand
GTCCGAAGAAGAGCAAAGCCGGCACTGCGTAGACTGGGACCGGCATCGAGAAATGAGCTTGAGGAGCTGCAGCTGCTGAGGCAGTCTGCTGCTGCACCCGATTCTGGTCCTCGACCTGCACGCAGTCTTGCTGCATCCCACTGTCGAGGTTCGGAACCATGTTGAGATCGAAGTCCATCCTGCAAGGCATGAAAGTCCGGGGTGCAGCTTCGTGAGATCACCAAAACAATTGTTCCCACATGATCGATGACACTGCACACGACTTCAAAAGAATCCCAGAACTATTCCATGCGATCTCGAACTGAAGAACGCTACACATACCTGTGTAAGGATCAAAGCAACAAAGATGATCGGAAAGCAAACAGCAACTCGAGAGCTGTTCAAGAGTTTGTTGCGACCACAAGCAGTAAGTGTAACCGCCTCCAACAAACCTGCAAACAAAGACACAAACAGAAGAGAGTTGATCACTGCACATGTAATATACGATGTCTGACATGAAACTACACATCTGCATCATGCATTAGTACGACAGTTCTTCAAACACCGGCCTCCTGCAGAAGTTCTCCCAAAAGTTTGACAACTGTGCTAACAGCAAAAGTTAGACGCAATCGATCGAGAAGTTTATACGTGAACCCCGCTACTCACCTCTGAGTCCACGCACCCCGATGGCCTACAACCCCTGCAAGCACTCGAGACACTCAGTGCAGGTACTACAATGATCGGAAAATACAGCAGAAGCAGCAGGAAGCAAAGCTTTAGTACTGCATATTGAAAAGCTATCTTTAGAGCCGAAAAAAAACAGTAGTAGTGCTCAAAAACTCAGATCACCATGAAGAGCTCCAACTGCACCACACAATCTCACACAAAATGCAGCCCAGAAACGACAGATCACAAGAAGAGCGAGAGAGAGAGAGAGAGCGCGCGAGAGAGCGAGAGCGAGGGAAGAGACAGAGTGAGCGAGCTCGGAACCTCGCGACTTTGGCGGCGAGCGAGGGAGGGAAGAGACCCGGGATTTTTTTGGGTCCGTTTCTTCGGGTCGATGTACTCACTCGGGAACCGTTGGTTCTCAGTCAACGAAAGGCACTCAACCGGTCAACGCACTGGCAACATCCCCAGTTGTGGTACACAACAATGTTGGGGAAGTACCCACTTTGGCAAGTAAGAACTGCCACCAGTTCCAGTTAGTAAGAACTGAACTGGAACTGGGTTGCAATTGGAACAGGAATTGGAGCTTGGTTTTGTTTCTTGAAGAACCAGACCAGTTCCCAGTTGTAATTAGGTGTGGAGCCAGAACTGGAATTGAGATTTTTGAAAAATAAAAGTCACTAGAATGGGTGGCTAACTGGCAATCAGGGTTGCAGAACTGGACCTGGAACCAGAGTCCTAGTTCCATTAATGTGTGAAACTGGAACTGAGATAATACTAATTTATTTTTTAGAACTGCAACCAGAGGTTCTTCATAAAAGTAAAGAACCGCCCAATACTGGTCCACAACCGGCAAGGTACTAGTGAAAAGTAAATATGGGTGACTTGAGGACAAACACAAACAGTTAGTAACTTAGAACCAGAAGCAGATAGAAAAAAAGTTACATTTTGGTTCTCTCTTTGCCTTGCACAAAATATGGTGATTACGCACTAGAGAACAGGCCATGAACTGCAGATTCTACCAGGTATCCCCTCACTGAATAGAACCTGAATAGGACCTGCTTGCAACAAGAGGGGTGGAGGTGGGGACATAGGAGCTAATAGGCTACTAGGCTACTAGGCATTGGAGGAACTTTAGGGTTTAGGCCACAAAGTTGATAGGAGCCTGAATGCTCAAGTTTGTAGAGATTGGGGGAACTGATTCTGAAGTTTTTGAGTTTCATTACGTGTTCAAGATTTTATTGAGAGTTATTAATAGCCCCAATTGCAACTAATTAAAATTAGGTGGGATGTTGACTAGTGGGCATGGTGGTTATTTCTTGTTTAATGATGTTGTTTGGTTGTTTTTGCTAGCTTTTTTTGGCTTCTCTTCTAACTATGGAAATTGCATTGGGACATATCAGTTTTACTGCATTGGCAATGTTCAATTTTGCTTTGCACTAATTTGATTTTTCATATTCCCATTTTAATCATGCTTGCTCTTAGAGGTTCCTTTTTGCATTCTTATCCCTTGTACTACATGAGAAAAAGTAATCCATCAAGATCTCAGATGATCTTTTCTGCACTCCTTGTTTTTTCATGATCTCGGTTGATTTTGCGAGTAAACCAAATTATGTTACAAGTTTTTTCTTGAGTAATTGTTCATTGTTGGTTTTTGCATTGCTAAAGATGATTCAACATGAAAAGTTTCCTTGCCATGTTATATGCTCTAAAAAGTTTGATTTTTGTGTATCTACTACTATTGTAAAAACAACTTATTCCTGAACCAAAGTTCAAATATGTAGGAAATTTAAAGCATATTTTTCCTTTCCTTGTTGGACAAGACAAACAAATTAGTTTCTCAAATTCATTTGAATAATTCAAGAATTTAACATAGAGTAACAACTTTTCAACTCCAAATTAGTGGCATTATAATAATATGTTAATGTTACATCAAGTCTTGCTACTCAACACTAGCATACTCCTTTTAGCAAACATGTGATCATGGCAAGGAGCAAGGTGATTAGAACCGTGACACCTTACTAGACAATTAACAAACAACAGTGTCATATGGCCATTAAGTTGTCATAACATTCCTGCTATCCATATGGTTCAACTTTGTGTTACAAGTCATTTGCACCTATTTTGTTGATTAGTTGTAATTAATTCGGGCAACCGCATAGTACTACATGAGGCAGTTTCTACCACTTATTAAGTGGGTAGCCATATTACAATTTACAAGTGTGGGAAGATATTTTATTTTATATTTTATATTTCTGAAAATTAAGGTAAAATCTAAATGGTAAATTCACAATGCTTGGCAAGTTAATAGGCTTGATTTTTTTGTATTTCATAATGCATGAGCATGTTCTCTTTCTATTTGGTGTATGATATGGTGGTTTTTTAAGTTGAAATTTCATGTCCTTGTACATTTTATTAAGCATTCAGAAACCAACTAGATTTGCAGACTTTTAAATTCTAATTCATTTTTAAAGTAATGAACAATATTGTAGTTTAAAAAGGGTGGGTAAGTTGAAAAGACCAGGAATGGTTTCTTTTTACAACAAAAGGAAATTGTATTGACAAGGATAGTGTGAGGTTTCATTTGAACCATGCTTCCTTTCAAGCACTCTCCCTACAATCTTGTGTTTTCATCCCCAAAGTAATTCAAATTATAATTTCTAATCATGAAAATTGGCTACAAATCAAACAAGTATGTTTCAAATCTTTTTCCTAGCCCATGGGTAATATATATTATCCTTTGAAAGTGGGCAATTGCCATGACATTGATCTCATTAAAACTACAAATTAGTAATATGAAAATTGGTGGTGGATATACACGTCAACTTTGCAAGGAAGAAATGAACTTGAAGACTTTCAAATAGGAATGACTTGAAAAAGTGTTTTAGGCTTGAGAAGAGTGAAGCTTGATTGTGAAAAGCAATGTTTCTTTTACTGGCGAATTTTCGCCAAATTTCGACTTGAAAAACATGATTTCACTCTATACGAGGGATTCTTCATGGAAAAAATGACCCAAATTCGCCAGATTTTGAAGAATCTTTTATAAAAATCACCAGATTTTTATGATAAGTTCTAGCAGGTAGCCAATAATATAGAAGAATTCAGTTTTTTATTTACTTTCATATATAATATGCAGCCAAATTTAGCTAAATTATTTTGTGAATGATTGTCACTTTGGCTACATCACAAAATCATTAAGAGAAACGCTGGCAAAAAGAGACATTCAACAAAGTTTTTTTAATGGAGGAAATTTTAGGGGAAGTGCATGGAATTATTTTGTATTATTGTAGTGGCTTGATAAATGCATACTTGGTTCTTTAATGATGAGTACTTATATTGAATGTGCAGCTTAGAAGGTGGAGAACTCAATGCAAGGAACAATCATTGAAAGTATGTTAATGAGGACTCTTTTAGACTCCTGAACAAACATAGGAACGACATTTGGTGTGTTGCTTGTTTTGTGTTGATTTTATGATGTAGTTTGTTTCAGGTTTTTGTTTCTCAATTTTGTGATGTAGCTGCAGTAAGGACCATCCATAAGATGATTTAGCCAGATTTCGCTACATTCTAGATATAGAAAAAAAAGTAGAAAAAACCCAGAACCTTTTTATGTTCTTGATTATATCTACTCTAACTTATCATAAAAATCTGGAGATCTGTAAAAAAAATCTTTGAATTCTGGCACATGTGAGCCATTTTTTCCATGAAAATCCCTTTGTAAAGGTTGAAATCATATTTTTTAACTCAAAAGCTGATGAAATTTCGCCCCCAAAAAAAGCACCTATTTCAATGGCTTCAAAATGTTACAAGTTTTGAAGGACAAAGATCATCATCCAGCTGATGAATTTGGTGAAAGTTTGAGAATTTTTCTTTTGTACATACTTGCTTCAGACTTTCATGAATCAAAGATGACTCAAAATGCAATGGTTAGTTTTTTGCCAATGCTTACATATTGAAACATCTTGCTTCTTTTCTTTACAAAGGCAAATGCATACATACTCAAAGTGGCTCATTTGCTAGAACAAAACTTGCTCAAACTTTAGTTTTGCATATATTTCAATAATTTGAGGATGGTTTACATCATTTGGTAAATATGCACCTCATTTACTTGTAAAGAACCAATAGATTATTTCTAGTATAATTAGAGGGCACCTTAACTTTGGTGAAATGGCACCTTACATGTAAGGGTACCCAGAAGTGACAAACCTTAGATGTCAGCATAAAGTTCATCCTCTCCAATCCTACTTGATTTTTCTTTTGGTGCTAAAGTTCTCTTTCCAACAAATTTCAAAACAAATATTGCCCAAAGTATAATCACTGGCACTCAAATGAATTCGCTGCGTCGGGTATTTCTTTTTAAAGCTCCCATTCCTTTACGTCAGGTAAATAAGGCCACTCAAAGAATAGCTCCCACCTCACCTGGGGCATGCATCCCCAGAACAGCCTTGTTGTCCACCCTTCCCCTACACAGGCTATTACAATTCAAAGAAAGCCCATATGGTTTATTTGAAATGCATTTTGACATAAAATTGAATTCTATATAAAGACTTTGGTTTAGCCAATATTTTCATCACAACACATTGGAAGTTTGGAAGTTGTCATCCCAATTTCCTTTCAGAAAGATAAATGTAAAAATATAATTTAACCTTTTGTATATGGGACATTAGAGAACAAGGGAAAAAAAAAAAATCTAGCCAACAAAGAAAAACTTGCAAGCAAATTTCAAGGCTACTATGGACTTCCACAAAGACTCCAAAGTGATTCCTAAATCAATCCCACCAAAGTTGCTCGTCCTAAAGTAGGAAGAGCAACTTTGGTGACCTGGATGACCCACATGACCCACTTACCACTCAGCTTGTAAATATCCCATAGAGGTTCAAAGTTGTTTTTAGGAGAAAATTTCCAATTTTTAAAGCCTTATTGATTCTTATCAACCTCCACACCTTAACCATATGCTGCATTAATTAGATCAGCTGCCTCACAAGTTCAAGTTTTTTTTTTGGCAATGAAACAATTTGATTGGCCCATCACTTTTTTAAAATGAAACTATGGAGGCTCCCCCAATATGGAAGGTTTTATTTTGAAGTATAGAGTTTTTCCCCCTTTGGCCCACCTATAAGCTAAAGGAGAACAAAATTTCATATGGGATAAAAGTGAGGTGCTATTGGGAATTCTTTGGGGAACATGTCAGGAACTTGGGAACTTTTCATTTTGACCCCCACCCCCCGCCCCCCCCTCAAAAACAAACAAATAAATAAAGCTTGCATGGAAAGTAGACTGTCCACTGTCCAAGAGGAAAGTGACAGTGGACAATCCACTCTCCACACTTGAAAATAAAAAACCCCCCCTCCCCCCCCCAACTCACAAGAGAGAAAGGGAGGCCCTTACACACAATGACACATCTTCTCATTGGTTGCATGGAAATTCTATTCATAAAATTGGCTGCCACTATTTTTGGCCTGGACTAATAGCACTTCCTAAGAACACCCTACCTATTCAATCATTTTGGAAAATGGTAGAATCCCCATCCACTTCAAAATTTAAGGAAAAACTCATGGTTAGCTCAGTTTTTATCCCATTTACTCTTGTTTCGTTAATATTAAATATAAACATTTATGCCCCTTCAAATATAACCAATGTAACCATGTTCCAAATATGGGTTTGAACTTTGAACCCATCCCAGTTCAATTGTGCACCAACTAGACACCAAGTTATTTTGCAACCATTACACTGTTCACCTTTCAAGTTTCTTACCCTGATTTTATGCAAGTTTGACATAGTCCACATCTATGATGGTCTAAATATGGATTGTGACAATTGAAGTTGTTCATGGCTAGGAGTACCCTCTTGTAACTCAAACATGGGCTTCTTCTTCACCTCAAACGTAAAGTACTCCAAGGTTTTTTCCTTTGTACTTGAAAACACCTCCCAGCACGAAAGACATACCTATTTGTCACTGAACCTTCCGCCAGTCTGCTGCAAACCTTCCACCATCCAGGTTAAAACTTAGAACGCTTTTATAGTTTAAGATGGGAAAGGCCTGCTTGCTCAAGTTGGCCATCCTTAATTTTGGGCCTACGCCCTCAGTCTATTCCTCTGGGGGGCCTTCCCTCTATCTAAAGCATCCCCAATGACATTCTCCTTTATTAATTTAGGTTGCCTTACAAGGCAGAATTTCCAATGTAGATGGTCAAATGTTAGCTGCTTAATAGGAATCCTCAAGCCATCTAGTGCAGGTTTCCCCTAATTGAATGGTTTCTCACTAATACAATTTTAGAACAAGTTTTGTCCCCATTACTAAAACCCTCAAGTATAATGTAGTGCATTGAAGTGCAGACTTCAAAATCCATAACATAGTAAATTGCTAATTGCTTTCTAATAATAGCAGTTGACAAGGGGATGGTGCATCAAAGAGAGCTTGGCTTTGCACCAACTACACATCTGCCTAACAATGGCAACTGTGCAAATGCAAATGCATCCAAACGTCTGCTCTGGGCCATGTTAGGACAAGTGTTGTGCAATTCTTTGAATTTGTTTAAGAGCCATGGTTACATACTTGAACCAATTCTTTGATGTTTTGACAGTCACATTTGGGTCTTAAGAACTCCGTGATGACTGCCAGAATCTGTTCTTGATTCCTATTTCTAATAACTGCCCAACACTTGTTAGGACTTAGGACAAGTATTGTCCAGTTCTAGTTTTTAATGAGAACCTCCAATCCCAACTCGTGGTTTTTTTTTTAATTTTAGAAAACATTTGGTTTCAGTCCTATCAAAAAAACTGTAGTTTGACCGAACCTGTGCTTTGGTTTCAAACCTGGTCATCAACATGTGCTTTGGTTTCGGACCTGGTTCTTCAGATTCTTAAAGATCCAGTTTCAAATTCTTCCACAAAAAATCCAGACCAGGTCCCGTTCAGGAACCCGGTTCCACCTGTTTGGCCTTGCGTTAACCAGCACGCACAGTTGCTACCACGGTTGAAACCCCAATGTCCATTTAAATTGTTTCTAAATACTACAAAACTTCCATGCTTAGACTAAATCAGGGTTAATCTAACCCTTTTTGGGCTTAACATGGCTACTAAGAGGCCTCACTCAAAAAGGTGAAGGTACCAACATGGTTGCCGGTTCACCCTGGCCCACTTGTCTACATTAAGAGCCTGACAATGAAAATATTGTAGATAACAACTAGCATCATTCAACCAATGAAAATTGGCCACCAGAATAAGTACACTTAACATGCAACCTTGCAAAAAAACCCATATCTGCCTAGGGAAAAAAAAGTACAACCAAAAACTTTTGTCATTTTTTTACCAAAAGCTTTGGAAATTATATTGATTTCTTTTCCTAGTGTAAAATTGACTATTTTTTCTATTTTGAAAAACTCCAATTTTTTGACATAAAATTTTTCTTCTAAAAAACCCTAACCATAATGTATATAAAAAAGGTTTGGAGACCAATTCTGGTTTCTCCAGAATTTAGAACTTATGGTCCCCATAACCATACATGGTTGTCAGGAGGCATGGCAACATGCCAATGGACAACCACACACAAGTTAAAACTCATAATTCGTGTGTGCGGAGACATGTGAAGCGCCCTGATACGCCATTGGTCTGTCATCATAACTTGTGCCATAGACAACCGGTTATGTCCAGTAACACACAGCCTCTCGCCGGTTACCTAGTCCATAAATTAACCTAAGAATTGGACGGGAACCCTAACACTAATTATTACCCAATGCCCTCACATTGTAGTTTGTGTGATGAAATGATTCCACTTTAGTACTGCAATACACATTAGTACAACTCTGAATGTTGAGAATTGTTGGGAAATCTCCTTAGCACTACCTCTTTGGTTTACAATTAGCAGAGTAATTGTCTTGAATATTTCAAACCATTATGTCCAGTGATTTTTCCCCAAACAAATTGACACATCTTTTGGGGGAGACAACTGGGAAAAATCTGGAGAAATGTGTTTTTCTAGTGTAAATTAGACTATATATTGAAATTTGGTTGAGAAATAATAGACTAACAGGATGTTGTGTATTTCTTTCCAGAGTTACTATGGTCACATTCTAACTGGAAAGCACCATATAACCATTCTTACTCTAGGCTGCAAAGAACCAATTTACTAGAGAATGACCTCTGTTGTGCAGATTCTGTGAAGTAAAGCCTGCGCATCTCGACCAACCCTAAAACAGATGCACCTTGAAGAGGTCTGTTCTGAGGTGAAGTGGCAAAATCAGCCAGGCCTCGGAATTTTGTAGGGGTAAGTAGCAGAGTTTTTTTAACTGGTGAAATTTCGCCAAGGAGTGAAATTTTAAATTTTAAAATTTTAAAAAGAAGTGATTTTGAAGGTTTTCAGTTGCTAGAAGTGAGAGAAAATTGCCAGATTTGGATATTGGGTTTTCATTGTGCAGCCAGAAATATAGAAAAATGACTAAAGACTTGTAGTTTATTTCTGATATATAGCCAGATTTGGCTAAATCTTCTTATGGATGGTCACCATTTTTTCTACATTCTCCTATGGACAATTGCCACTTTAGCTACAAACAAAAAATGTCAATAAAAAAAGCACTTATAACTTGGTAAGTAGTCCAGTGTGTCTAGTCCAAAAAAACCCTCTAAAATGGCAAACTAAGAGACAAAGGATTCTATGTTACAAGAGAACAGGCCTTAATTTTGAAGGTCTCATCTGCCCTTCTCCATTGAAAGACCCCAGAAATTTGTTCTTCGAAAAAAAAACAAAAGAAGTATGATCTTGTTCAGGAAAAACATTGAAGGCCTATGAATCAATCACTACACATCTTCTAAGCCCTTTGGGTACACATGAAAACCTCCATATCTTTCAAAAGAAGCATATGTTTCAAGCATGAAATATGCTTACCATGGGTTGCATATCTTCAAGGACCTTCCTGTCTTTTGCATCTTTCCATGTATACTTGCTCCCAGTCCAGAAATGCTCGTACAGGCTCAACCAGTGATGTGTGCATTAAATCATTCAGTGTATGAGTCTCAAAGAATATCGCCTGATAATTTTTATCACATTCTGAATACTGAAATCCCTCTCCTGTGGTACTCCACTCAATAAAGGAATAACTAAGATTGCTTGCAATAATCAGATGAGATGGAAATAACTTATATTGTTGGTCTGGTACAGTGTTGGGTGGGTATCCAAATTACACTTGGGTATCACTCAGGTATCCCAATATGAACTCTAAAAGTGATACCCTCACTGAAACCCTGATCACCGGTTCTCACTAATGTGTGAACTGGATGCTCAAAAAAATCCAAATGTTGAAACCTGGTTGAACTAAAATCTCTTACCCAGGTCAATGATAACCGGTTCTCACTTGTGTGAACTGGATGCTCAAAAAAAATTCAAATGTTGAAACCCGAGTCAAATAAACCTCTTACCTGGGTCAATGACCATTGGTTCTCACTTGTGTCAGAACTAGACGCTCAAAAAAAATTCAAATTTTGAAACCCGGGTGAAATAAAACCTTGGACCTGGGTGGAGTTCTCAAGTTCATGTACCTATCTAACACTGGTCAAAATTAGGTTTAGGTTGAGATTAGGAAGGGGGTGTCACTTTCCAATAGCTCCCTTCTCTTCCTAAACCTTACATACTTCTTGTGAATAGAAAGGGACTAGAGACCTTGAGTTTTTCTTCTTACACTCTTTTGTTTGACATGTAAGTTTCACTGTTTGTTGTTTGTTTTATGTGTTGCAAAGATTCAAGTTATTTGACATTTGTGTTTTCCCTTATTTTCCTCTTCCTTCTTTCTTTAGTGTTTTTTTTTTCTTCTTGTTCCCTCTCATTTTCTTTTCCTTTTCTTTTTGCTTCATTCCTTTCTCTTTTTCTTTCCTATTGCTACTTTTGCCTTCTTTTGCCATCGCCATTGCATTCCTGTCACTTCGTCTTGCTATTTCACCTCGTGTCTTGATGTCTCACCTTGATATTTCACTTTGTGCCTTACTATGTTGTTTTGCCATGATGTTTCACTTCTTACCTTGGTGCTTTGCCCTAATGTTTTGTCACACCTTGCTCCTTTGCTTCATGCCTTGATTTTCCATCGCACCTTGCTGCTTTGCCCTGCACCTTATTGCTTTGCCTCACCTTGTTATTTCGCATCACACCTCACCTTGCTCCTTCACCTTGCCCTATTACTTCATTTCATACTACACCCTTGTATTTCCCTTCCCACCTTATTGTTACCTTTTGCCCTATTGCTTCGCTTCACCTCACCTTGTTATTTCACCCCGCCATGTTACTCCCCCTAGCACTACTACTTCACCTCACCTTGCTACCTCACGTTTTTAAAATACCTGCTACCACTCTCTCCCCCTTGTTGTTTCACCTTGTTGTTTTGCTTCATGCCTCAACCTATTACTTGACTTATGTCAACTTGTACTCTACCCCCCCCCCAAATTTTCTTGATTATAGGTGAAGGAACTTGGAACATCCCTAAACCTTTCAACTTGGTAAGTCCTACCTTTTTCTTTATTTTTTAGTTTGTTATTTTTATTTTATAAAAAAAAAATTCTTCTATTTTTTTCATTTCTATTATTTATTTATTTTTCTTCTTCTTCTTTTTCTTTTGTCTTTTCTTAATTTTTAAAAAACTTTTCTCCTATGTGTTTTAAATATTTCGTTTTGTTTGTTTATGTGTAATGTTTTAATTTTTACAAGACTAATTTTAATTAAACAATAAATTTCCGTTCATTTTTTTGTTAATCATGATGAGAGAAAATAGTGAAAAATTCCCTTTGTTTGTAAATGTTTAGTTTTTTTGACTAATTTTTTTAACCTTAAACTTCGTATCTTAAACCTTTAACCCTTTGTTTGTAAATGTTTTGCTTTAATCATCTAGTTTGTAATTTCCCAACTACTAATTTTGGAACAAAATTTTTTTTTTTTCTCCATTAACTTTAAATATATCCTTGGAGAAAGACATCCTTCAAAAAAAAAGGAGTAAATATCATTGGAGGGTCAATTTCAAAAACAAATACTATGAAGGATTTTTTCCCAAAAAAAATGTGACATAGAAAAAATTTCTTGAGGATCAAGTGGTCTTTTGATTGTAAAAAATAAATTACTAATTCAATTTGTGGAAAGTATGTGACTAAAACAGTTAATACGTTCATGTCTAGAACTAAATTTCCCTTCCAAAAGAAAGTTTTCATAGAAATATTACCAAGGCTAATGGAGAAAACAAAACAATTACATGTTCTTCCTACATTGGTAGAATGTCATTTTGCAATAGCTAGCTTTGATTTGTGGATGTCCAAAGGAGCTTATGAAGTGTTTGCCTTAGTTATTAACTTTTTGGAGAAGGATTGGCAACGAAAGTATATAATTATTAACTTGTTCAAAGCTATAAAAATTAAAGGGTAAACCTTGGCTAAAAGTTTGACAAATTTACGAGATAATAATGACCGATTAATGAAAACTACCAAATGATGATTAGTTGTTCTCAAATTTATGAGACTCAACATTTTGAGAATCAATTAAAATTGTTTTGTAAAAATATGGATACTTTGACCATGTGCATAGTTTTTTTAAAAAAAATTAAAGAGAGAAAATTGAAACCTTTTGTAATATTATTGTGAAAACCAAATCTACTGGGTATTAAAAAAAATTGATACCTGCCCAGCACTAGTCTAGTATCAACTTTTGAATAGACTAGCCCAATCTTGTTACAAAGGGATGATTGTCATTTTTTTCTACCTCTTCCTTTTGACATTGACAAAGGGATGATCACCACTTTGGTTGCAAACAGTAATTCATCAAAAAAACACCTTTAGGTAGATTTTCAAAATCTTCAGACCAACATGGTCCTAGTATGAGTTCGTTTTGACACTCTCATATTAACCCCTTGATATATTAGGTCCAAGACCATTTTCTTGATTGGTGTGAGGCAAATATATACCAAGTATTGAGTTTGATATTAAAGTGGTATAAGGCTAGTATTACCTCATTTGCTACCAAGGTGATATCCATACAAGATTGGTATTGCCTCAAGTCATACCAATATGGTAAGGTCTTTGGACCAATCTTATACCATGCTCAGGCTTATCTAACAAATCAAGATTAGTAAAAACCTATCATCCCTTTTGGAGCTTTTAGGATGATTATAAACTAACCACTATGCTTCAACCATAGAATATATCTCAAAATTTAGAACCTAATTCTTATGTAACATGCCCTCCACTTACACTTTAAAAAAATTTGACCAAGCCCTTCACAAAATTCTCTTAATTTTATAGTTTGAACACTCCTCCAACCACTATTGAGTATGTCTTTCCTTGTGTATCTTATCCTTTAAAAAGGGTTGAATTGAATAATTTTGTTGAGTCGAAAACTAGAAGATCAAAAAATAGATTGTGAAAATAATTTTGTGAATCTTATTTCTTAGTAATTCCACAAGTTCCCTCCATTTTAACTTAGATTAGGAAAAAGTTGTCCTCCACATGCAAAAGGTCCCATAACTTTTTGCCTTTCAATAGAAGGACTAAATGCCATTGAAGGGCATTGAAGGCTTCAAAATTAAAGCTTGTGCACCCTAAGCTGCATTCTACCTCCTAGTTAGCCCAAAAGGTGTTTTTCTTTGTGTAATGGATTCTAGTTGTCATGTATGTTTTTCTAAGTGTAAAAACAAGAAGGAAAATCCCTTAAGTTATTTTGATTCATGGCAAGTGATGAGCAATGTTTTTTTTATGAAATTTTGTCAAATTTTGACTTGAAAAATATGATTACAACCTATGCAAAGGATTTTCCATGGAAAAAATGGCCCAACTTAATCAGATTTCAAAAAAAAAAGTTTTCAAATCCCCAAATTTTTATTGTTCCAATAGGTATCCAAAAATATAGAAGGATTATGATTTTTCTTTACTTTCATATCTAGTTTGTAATTAAACTTGGCTAAATCATCTTATGGATGATCACCACTTCAACTACATCACAAAATTGAAAAAATAAAAAAATAAAAAAAACCCAATGGTGATACATAAGCTCCTTGACCCATGAATAACCAAGTGGTAGTCCAAATTTAAAAGTTAACAATCACATAGATAATATTTACATTATTACCCATTATTATTGAATATATTAAAGTATGTGTTAATACTAATGTTGGGTGGGCCCAATTTTCGAATCAATTCTTAGTCTGATTTTCAAACTTAAAACTGACAAATATCAAATTTAATAATATTCAGTTTGAAAATTGATCCTCCAATTCTCACCAATGTGAAAAATGATATTGAGAACTAATATTTATTCACTAAAATAAAAAAATTTAAAAATCGGCTAGATTTTCTCATAAAACCAAAATCTAGTTCTCATGCTCTTAATAATGTAACCATTAATTTAATATTAGTTCAGGCCGTTAGATTTAAGTTAGTGATTAGGTTAATGCCATTAACCTAATCACTAACTTAAATGGGTGTGGCACCTCCCGAAAGATAAATGCACCTCCTGTAAAAAAAATATGAAAAGTTTCAGAGCTCATTAGTGCCTCACAATTTACATTTTTTTTATTTGAAAAATTAGTGGTTGATTGTAGATTGAATGTGTTTAGAGTGTTGCTTTAAGACTAGTTGTTTGTTGTTTGTTTCAAGTCATGGTTGATATCATTACTACTGCTTCATGGTCATGGTCACCATCAATATTGCTTCATGGTTGTGATCATCATTATTGTTGTTATTTTGTGGTTGTGATTACCATCAGTACTATTTCATGGTCATGGTTGCCATCATTGTTGTTACTTCATGGTCATGGTCGCCATCGATACTATTATTTCTTAATCATGGTCACCATCATTACTGTTACTTCCTGGTCATGGTCACCATCGTTGCTATTACTTCTTGGTCATGGTCACCATCATTGTTATTGTTTCATGGTCGTGGTCGCTTGCTGCCATCATTGCTACTACTTCTTTTGTTGAAGCAAGGTACTTTTCCCTATCCTATTTTGTGCAGGTGTGGGGTGTCAAATGTGGAGCATGAAGTGGCCTTAGCTTCAACCACATTCACTTAAGTAAGTTTTTGTTCAATGTTGATTTATTCTTTGTGTTTTTTTTTGGTTCTTGAATGTGTCTTTTTGCTTTTGGTATTTCCTTTTGCTTTTGGAAATTGAATACGTTTTTGTTTTTTAGATGCAAGGTTTTTTTAATAATTTTTTCATTAAAAAAAATTAAAATATTTTTTTTTATTGTATATTTTTCACATTCATTTCTTTGCTTGTATGTTTTGCATTGAACATAGGGCATAGTTTGTGATTAATTTTTACTACCCTTACTACCTTCCATAGAGGTAGAATATCAATTATTTGGTTATTTTCCTCCACGTTCAACAAAATTGTGTTGTGAAACTAAACATGGAGCAATCATCTCAAAATTAAAATAATAATTTGAAAGGGGTCCAAGCACGATAAAGCATGCCAAAAAAGTAGTCAAAAATTTTTATTTCAAAAACAGTGTCTTTTCAACATTAAAATTTTAAAAGATATTAAAAACCTATTTGAATTACATTTTAAAACCATAGAACATTCATTGAGTTCATTGTAAGTTGTACATAAAGTTTGACATTTTCTATATAAGAAAAATGGATGAAAAATATGTTCTAAATTAGTTGGTTGTTCAAATTTTCCAAAATACGTTTACATTGAAACTTTGATAGATTATGACTAGAATATGAAAAGTTGAAACTATATCCATACACACTAGGCCTTCATCAACTTGAAAGTATGATAATTCTAATTGATGATTCACTTTCATGTACTTGTCACTCAATTTTGCAAAACCATGACATGTACTTTCTGTACTTGCATTTCAAAAAAATGTATTTTAATGCATATTAAAACATGTGTTTCTTCAATATTATGCAATGAAGTCAAAACATTTATAATTGTTGATTTTTCACTTAAATAATATTCATGGATTCAATACATTAAAATATATTTTATGGATACTTTCCAAAAAAAATAGCAAGTGTCTCCAATTGGCACACTTTACCATGTTTATGTCCAAAGATGTGAAAGAATCATGGATGTTGTAATGGGAAAAAAAAAAGAATAATAGATCCATTTAAATACCATGATAGTTCACAAATAGAAGTAAGTATAAATTCAAAAAGAAAAAATGAATTAATGAAATAAAATCTGAAAAATTTGCATCTTCAAAGAAATAAATGGAAAGGTCATAATAGAAATGCAACATGTTGGGCATTTTATTATGTAAATGATAACAAAAAAATGGATGTAAAATTCCTTCAAACTATGAGATGTATTATTTGCTATACTAGTCTAGTGTTGATGTCCAATCTAAAAATTCAAGCAAGGAAAGGTTTAATTCTATACAATAGAGCAAATGGAATAATTTTTTAAAAAAAACATGTGTTTTTAGATCAATTAAAAATTACAAAACTTTTGAAGAGAAGGTGAACAATCCAATAATAAAAAAAAATTAGAAAGACAACCTACTAAATAGAGATTTATTCTATCTAGTGTTGCAATTTTTAATCTTTTTGCTACAAAAGATCCTTTCAAAAAGGATGATGTGCAATAGAAATAGTTTGTGGAAGATTTAGTTTTTTTAATTGTCATTGCATTTTGTCTATGCAAAAATCATTTGTCTATGCATTTTGATGAAAGTCCATGGTTGAAACATTTTAGTTTACATTTATACCCAAGAGTTGAATTTTGCCTTCGTTCAGACCACCCGGTGAACTACCAGGTTTTGAAAAGAATAAAATAAAAGAATAGAAAATAAAATCTTTTTACTCTCCTTAGATAAGCAAAAGGTTTAAACACAAAAGGGACTAGCAAAACTTAATAAGGCAGTCACATAAACTTTTTACAGAAACAAACCTAAAGCAAATACAAGGAAGAAGACCTTGTAATATACAAACAACAAAATACTCACAACATATTAAAAAAAGAATAACTCATAGAAGTTCTACATATAAAAGTATGACAGAAAAAAGTTAATTCACTCCCAAAAATATTCCCCATGTATAGTCTTCAAAGGTACAAAGCCTTAAGTACCTTCAAGAAGGAAAACAAAAAAATGATGGAACAAATAGCTAGCCTTATCCCAAATCGGTCCATAAATAACTAAGTATAATTTGGAAGTAAAACTAATTTTGATAAATAAAAATTGGTAACATGTTTTTTGGTAAGGAAAATCTGGTAACTAGTTTTGGTAAAGAAAATCCAATACTTAGTTTCGATAAAAAAAATGGTAAGGAATTTTTGGTAAAATTCTACCTTCAACATTATCCCCCTTTTTAATTGGGATTATGTCTGTGTAATTACAATCTATAACTATCCAAGAAATTATGTTATTTTTCCATGACAATAACCTTTGTTACATCTATAGCTTCTATCCTAACATCCAATCCTACGTTTTTTAGTGTAGTGGAAGTACTTGGTGCAATAATAATAAGGTTGATAGTTGTTTTCGATCATATCAAAGTCAAATCCCATGTATCCATATTGTTCCAACCATAAGAACTTTACTATCATCTTTGACTGTTGCATCGAAAATCATTGGGGCAATCGAATCATTGATAGGTGCACTACCTCTTGCATAGACAAGGTCTTGAACAATTTTGGATCCCCTTTAATACCGAAAAGGTTTACAATACCAGAAATGTTTCCAATACCAAAAGTCACTTCCAATTTAGCAGGGTGTGATTCTGGTCCAACAACCAAATCCACCTCCATCTATCCATTTTCATTCTACTTATCATTTCCATGTGTGTCGGATTCGGTTGCAAATCTAGAGTGTGTTTGTGCCTTGCTAAAATCAAAAGGAGGCATCAATAAGTGAGGCATTACCTTTCGGTAAGCCTCTACGCATAGCTAGTATAGTTCTTCTTCTTTATGGTAAATCTCAAATGTTTCCTAGATGATCTCGCCAATTTGCTCCTTGTGCAATTCCCACTACTCTGCTTGGCTATTTTTCCTCTTTTGTTGGTAAATCAAGAGTTATGCCTTCATAAAGCATATTCCATCTTTAGATTATTAAACTCCTCCATTCGGTTGTGGTAAAGATTGGCAAGTTTGGCCCTCTATCTCAACATGGTCTTCTCCCTTTGTAAGGCCTCCAAGTCCTTTAGAACCATGCCCGAGTTTTGCTTCACATCCTTTAGCTCCTATTGTAAAAACCAGATTTTTTTGGTTACTTATTACATCTCCACCTAGTGCTTTTGTGTTTTTTTGGTAAGCACTTCATTCTAACTTTTAAACCTTTCCAACCCGACCTTTACGACTAAAAACTATTTATTGGTCATGCCTAAAAACAACACCATGGTCTTCCAGTTCACCTGTTCCTACTCTAAGGTCTTCAAAAGAACAGCCCATTGTGAGTTGATTGAACCCAATGTTTTACCAATTTCAATAATTCATTTCAGTAGTTAAAGTTTTTGGTTTCCAACTCCTACACCCTCTTTTGTGCACCTTCCAAGGTCTACAACCATTACTACATATGTTGGATGGTAAGAGCATCCTACTAGTTTGTAGTCTACAACTGCTACATCGGCCTTTCAAATCAACCACCTCCTATAGGCTTTTTTATAATACCTCCTCCACTACTTCCTTTTTAGTCGTGGCCAACTAAAAAGCCTTTGAAATGTTGCCCATTGTTTAGGAAAAATCCCTAGAACATAACAAATGATTATCCAAGGATTTTAATGAAGAAATAACCAAAAGGACCATTGTTGCTTCAGTTTTGGTAGGTGGAAGAAAAAGCTCGTTACATACCCAAAACAAAGTATCAAAAGGACTAGAAATTTTGGCTGCCTTTCTTGAATTGTGTGGAAGAATTCCACCAAAAAAATAATCCAATGGAGTATCCATTTCCGAGGTGATAACACATTATGAGTGGGCCCATTTTCACCAAAAAAGGTGATGTATAACTAGTATCATAGTACACAGTAAGTTTAAATTTTGATGGCATCATTTAACAATCCTATACATAAGTAAAAAACCTTAGAATGTGCATAACATTTTGGAATTCAATTTTCACTTTAAATGAAAATTAATTTTGATCCAATGATTAGATGAAGAGGATTGAATAAAATCAAGGTACACAACATATATAATGTGCAGGTTTTTGTCAACCATAGGGCTTCATGTTCGTGGTTCATAATACATTGTTAAACAAAAGAAATATGAAAAATAATGCAATGCCCAACTATAAAATCTCTTTCTCTTTCATTTTGTATTGGTTTTTTCTTTAAATACATAAAATATTTTGTTATTGAAAAAAATGAAAAAATACATTTTTTAATGAATTTTCAACCAAAAAATTTAAACTTCCAAATGGCCCTAATTCCATTTAATGTATATCAATAATAGAAACCACAAAAAAATTCATGAAAAAATTCCACCCACAACCCTAGTTTTGAAATATGTATGGGTTCAAATTCTTTAAGGTGTACCAAAATCTTGTCAGAATGTCACCCTTTTCTGTCTTTTTTACTTAATCTTTTTTTACCATGTAAAGACACATTTGTGGATGATTATGATGGAATCTAGAATTGTGATGGTTTAAAATATAATCCTTTTGAAATTAATTTTTGACTCATTATTTTTTATGGGAATCAAAATATAGGGTAAAAAAGGACTACATTAAAGACTAGGCCCTTTTTATCCTATGTGATACACCTTAAAGGATTTTCACTCATACAAAAATTTTCATACCTTGTGACGAGTATTATTTCTTCACAAATATACTTCATATGTTGAAATTCACCAATGTTTGTTGGAATTATTTTTTTAAATGATTGTTTTAAATTTAAATCCAATCCAATATACTTCAAACAAATAAAAAAATAAAAAATGTG
>Ga0209611_10006316_pt1 | contig 19504 bp, 12 predicted proteins | sample S1TSphgellanicum_3_FD_187693 | JGI IMG/M metagenome (GOLD analysis project Ga0209611, IMG submission 187693) | Host-associated microbial communities from peat moss isolated from Minnesota, USA - S1T2_Fc - Sphagnum magellanicum MG (SPAdes) (version 2) | ecosystem: Host-associated > Plants > Peat... | reverse complement strand
CCCCCATTGTTGTCAACAACATTATATATGTACTTTGTAAAAAAACTAAGGCACCTTGCAAATAAATATTAATTAAAAAATATCATTGTCATTTATGATAATGGGTTGTTTAAAAAAGCTAATTAAGGTGCCTAAGATTGAATTTTAGTTTATTTCAAAAACCCATTGTCATCATCATCACTTATAAATAGAGTTGAGGGAAGTTATGGCACCTTTAGAGAGGGAAAAAGAAAAACCCACTATCATTAATGACACTTGGTCAGTTTGCCCGACAAAAATAATAAATAAGTAAATAAATAAACAACCATGGGGTGGATGTTAGCATAATAATAATAATAATAATAATATAATTAAAACATATTGAAAATAAATGGCATTTAAAACCATAACCATCAAATACATTTATAATGAAAGTTACATTATATTATTCAACAAATGATATATCATATAGAATTAGATTGTGTTCCATCAAGTTCTAATTTATTAAAATTGTGGGGAAAAAAATAATCAATAATAGTTTAATGATAAAATCAAACATTCATCCATAATTTTGATGGAAGTTTTATTTATTGAAAACATGTAAATTCCCAAAAAAATCATCCATATATTAGATGAATGAAAAAATCATTCATCTATAATGAAGATGAATGCTTACATTCATCCCCATTTTTGTTATTAGGTTTATTTGTAAACATTCATTTTGTAGTTAAATTCTTGGGTTTTATTTGCATGCGTATGTGGGAAAAAACATTTTACCATCCCAAATTCCAACTCTAAGCTCTAAGCTAAGGCTCTACGCTCATGCAACTTGCCTTCATATGTAGATAAGTTCCCAAATGAAAGATGTTACTTTTATTAATTCAACTCCTTTATTGTTGTAACTTTTCATATTTCTCCAACTTTTTCATCAAATTTCAAAAATCTTGTGGCCTATAGATTGGGTATTTGCAAAAAAACAATCACCTTACCAAACAATATGAATACATTGTTAGTTATCTAGTTTTTTAAAGTTATGGGTATGTGATCCATCCTTTAAGGGTGTCAAGGTCTTAGAGGGTTTTAGGTCCATTACAAGAAAACTAGTGACATTTAATTTAAAATTGTCCCACCAAGAAGTGCGTAGGTGGCAGTGGTGGGAGATAAATTGGATTTGGTTGGACACTTGAAAAGGAATTGTGTTTGGGTTTACTTGAGATGCTTTTGGATTGGGAGGAGTGAGGTAAAGCAATTGAAAGGGTTATTGCAAAACTACAATATATTTTTCATCATTAGTGCACTAAGTGCAATGGTCAATTACAATATCTAACTTTTTATAAACCGCAAAAATAGGAATATCTCCACCATGACATGGAAAAGAGGGAGGTTGACCAAGAAAAGCTCATTGCTACTTGTTTGTGTGCACCCACAACTCCATTTGATCCATCAACACCTTTTGCAGTACACCACATTTATTCACAAAATACACTAGATGAAAACAAAATGAACACTTAGAAAACACCACAATTGGAAGCTCTTTTTTGTTGGTTTTTATTTGTGTTTGTTTGCTTCCTTGTTATCATGGTTTGTTTGCAAAAACATGTTGACTTGATATCTTTAAAATATATATTGAAAGATTGTACTCATCCTATGCAACATGCAATACCTCATCAGGGTTTCTATGTGATCAAATTACATGATTTGAAACAAAGTTTTAACACAAACCTTGTAGGTCAAAGAAAAAAACTATTGGAGGAGTTCTTTCTGGATCCTTCACAACGGTAGGATCATAAATCAAAGATTAGGAAACCTATCAAAATTCACATGTCAATGGAGCCATAGCTCTTCTTGGTGTCAATCTTGTTGTTTTCTTTTTGTTGTTATGCTACCTTGGTTTCAACTTGGTAGAAATTCTTTTTAGGTCCTTTCCAATGGTGGGATCTAATAATAGTAGTTTGGAAAAGGTAGATAAATCCAATATGTTGATTGAGAAAGTTATTTTGATTTTTTTTATTCCTATAATACGATTTATGCATGGTATGTGGAAAATACATAGTTTATCATCTTGATTTGGATTTTTAACCATAAAGAAAAGGTATTCAAATGTCAAACACAAGAAGACATAAGAAGCACTTTGGCTCGAACATTAATGAAACTTGCCATGGGTGGCAACATAGATAGCTACAATAGCACCAAATATAATGTAATTAAACATTTTTGCATGGAATCCTAAGCTTACAAAACATATGAAGGATTAGCAATTGGAGAAAGCGTTGCAACTTTTCCAACAAATGCAACAAGAATGAATGAAATTTTAACAAATTCATTTTTGTTTTGCTAACTAAAGCATGTGTTGCTTTAGGAAGATGTAAAGTTGGTATGCTTGTTCATAAACAACTCATTCAAAGTGGTTGCAAAGTTGATTTTTTGTCACAAGTAGTTTGGTTGACATCTATGCAAAATGTGGGAGCGTTGAAAAAGCTTGGAAAATGTTCAACAAGATGCCATTTTGATATGTGGTAGCTTGAATTACCACATTTGGGGGATGTGCGATACATGGGCATGGCAAGGAAGCTTTAGTTACACATTTTGAACAAATGTGTGAAAAAGGTGTATATTCAAATGACATTACTTTTGTATGCCCTATCTTAGTTCATATCCATGCAAGTCTAATGAATGTAAACATCCATTATTATGTTTCAATTATGCAATGGTTACTGATTATATGAATATTTCTACAAATTTGGAACATTACACCTATATGGTCAATCTTCTTGGTTGTGCAAACTATTTGCAAGAGGTAGAAATATGGTCATGGCAATGCTTTGTAAACCACATGTTGCTTCATGGATATATAACTCTACTTGGTGTTTTCAGAATTCATGGTAATGTGGAGATGCTAAAATGTGTTGCCAGAAAAATTCTTGAAATTGAACTTGACAATGCTACTAGTTATGTGTTGTTGTGAAACATCTATGTAGGCCACATGCATCTTTCTGAAAATGTTGAATGGCATAAGAAAGAAAAAAATGTGAAGAAACCATTGGGTCACACCTAGATTGAAATGAATAATGAGGTGCATATGTTTGTATAGTAAAGGATGAAAACCACCTTCACATCATTGGAATTCATGGAAAATTGCAAAGATTGTTCTAGGGTTCATACATGATGCAGGGTACGTCCCTTGTATCAAATTCATTTTGCATGATGTGCAAAAGAAAACAAAAATGTAAGTATTTTGTGTCATCATAGTGAGAATCTTGTTATTTCATTCTGGCTCAACTACTAGTATTGTTCAATTTTTTTTTAAAATGTAGATTTGTGAAAATTGTCCCATGTCAAAAAAGTTCATCTCAAAATTAATTGGGAGAATAATCATGGTGAGAAACGTCAATAACTTTCATCACTTTGAAGATGGTGTTTGTTTTTGTATGGACTATTGGTGGTGCTAGTAATTTATCTTTTCAATTGATGTATCAAGTTCATTTTGTTTGGGGGATGTCTAGTGATATTGTACCACAATCTAAAGTTCAACACCATTATCAAATGTGGTACCATTATCTTGTTAATCATTGTATCAAGTCCATTTTGTTCTTGGCATGTTTAATGATATAGTACCATAATCAAAAGTTCAACACCATTATCTAATGTGGCACCATTGAAAAGGTCACCAAGGAACTTGCCCATTTGGTTTCTCCCTGCTACCATTTGAACAACTTGGTTCTGGTCCTTCTTTGGTAGATATTGTATACATGAAATTATTTTGGAAATTGAATGGATGTGGAAACCATTAAATTGATGACTAGTTTTAACACTTTCTTTTGTTAACGTGAACGATTGTTTCTTTACAAATTGTGTTAGGAAGTGGCTTTGGTTTTTATAATGTGCCTCATTTGGCAAATGAAGTCTAGGTGAAACCTACCTTGCGTGCATGTACACCAGTAGTTTGGTCTAGTGGTGAAATGCCTAGTTGCTTATAAATATTATGATATACTATCTCTAAGTAAAAATATAACATTCTATGGCTCAGATGTAGTCACTAGGAGGTTTGTTAGGAAGGTGCAGGCACTAGGGTCCAATGTGGGTCTTGTTCACCCTAATTTTTATAAACATGTGCCATGACAAATATACGAATGGCTATTAGTATTTTCATTTTCAATTTTATAATATAACAATAGTGGTGAGCCTCCCAAGGTAGATTTTGACTTAGCTAACGATAATTTTATACATGACCATTAAATGTGTAGCCTTGGATAGGCATGTGGCAACACTTTCCCTTAAGAAATTAAAAATTGGTCGAAATTTGGCAACTTGTTTTTGATAAAAATAGTGGCTTTTGGCCATAAATTTGGATTAATGTTCCCTTTGGGCGATTTTCCCTTATCAACAATAAATTTGGATTTATTGTTCCCTTTTGCCCAAAAAAAAATGATTGGTAGCTATATGCACAAAGAAATTTTATAATACATATGGCCTTCTTGCCCAAGGTAGCTTAGCAATGAATGAAACATCTTTTCCAAGCATGGGGTTCTTATTGGTAAAAAAAATCATATAAATTTTGTCTGTAATGGTTGCTAGACCCAAAATACATTGTGACATTTCACAAATAAAATATTCATTAAGTAGAATCAAAGTTTTGAGGATTAGGTAATTGGTTATAACTACCTACTTACTAAAAATAATTGAACTGTGGAGTTGGTGAGATTATTTCCGATAACTAGGTAGCTTGAAATAGTTACTGGACATAACTGGCTATTGTGAATATTGAAATGCCCCATTTGATATGTACAGGGAGTAGTTATGAAATGTTCATCTATGTAATGAAAGGTTATTAATCATTGGGGCAAATGGTACGCCAAGATGTTAATTGGTAGGTTGTTAAGAAAGTGGTTGCATATTATGGCTTGTAAATTATGGTATGACAGCCAATCAGGTCATTGGGATCCTCATGATAGCCCATTATGTTTTATGATGGCATGGGTGTAAAGTCAAAGTTGAGAATGACTAAGAAATAATGTTCCATTTTCAATAAAAACATGTTTTAACAATTGATGTAGCCTAAGTCGTGAGGAGTTTGTCGAAAGATTTTCAAAAGTTACAAGAATTATATTTGAAATCACCCTATCTTTGGGCCCTAATTTGAACCTCTAAACATTGGTTCATCCCCAATTTGAATGTATTGTTAAAGTGAGTGAAATTGATGTATTGGTTTAGAAATTTTGTAGGATATTATTTTGACAAGATTTGATTTAATATAAAATATGAGGAATAATCAAGGTATAGGTAATCCCAAACAAGGGTGAAGCTCCCAAGGAACAATTTAGGTGAGAGAACTAATTTAGGGTCCCTATTTTCTTCCCTTTGTGTATTGCTTTCATCCCTTTTTTCATCTTAATTTATCATTTTGTCTCTAAATTAGGTCTAGTACCCCTAGTTTGGAATATTTTATGATAACTATATAAACCTTATATGTGTATATCTCTTGTAATTCTTTGTGCCAATTTGTTGACAAATGCACAAAAATTGGAGGTCTTTCTCTTGTAATTGTGGTAATGAATGTTGATAGTACTTATGAAGATGAAAAATGAATATTGCAACAAGATATGTTTTAGCTAATGAATTGCCATGGACAATCCATTAGATTGACTTGCTACTTTAAACCCCAAGTTTGTTATAACATTTGAATCAAAGAACAATGAATTCATTCATTTTAAATAATTGCATGTTTTGCTAAGCAATTCATTTCTATATGGAACAACATTATTGTGACTTTTCTTGTGCTAGAGGACACACCTTACATTTATGAATAATGTTTTTCACACGTAGAAAGCTATAAGCCCACTAAACAAGACCAAATCAAATGCAACAAAAAAGTTTCTCAAATGAGTTCACATCAATAAGTCCAATGTAAGGGGAAAACCAATATATAATTACATGTTGACCTAATTGTTTGCCCAAAAAGCTCATTCAAATTTTAAAGAAAGTGAAATTAATTGTTGAAAAAATTATAATCCAAGTTACCTCAAATTGGTGACAACCAAAACATTTACCCTCTAATTGAATGGTTTTCCAAGTTGGTAGCCCATAACTAGTTGACATAAAATTTCCCCTTGTCACACTAATAATTTTTTTTTGTTTTGTTAACAATATATTATTATACACTTTATGTTCCAAGTCCAAAGGCATGGAGCATCTATGGGGTCCCCATCTTTGGTTTTGTGATTTTTATTACTTTTCTCGACTTTAGTACTTTTGTTTAATTTGCATGAAACTAATCATAGTTGAAAAGTATGTACATATTTTTAAAAGTGGGGATTTTTATCATAATTTAATTCATAACTTTTGATTATGCAACCCACTGAGTTTAGCATTACATTCAATGCATGTTTTATCTTCTTAGGTCTCCCTAGTTGCTATAGGGTATGCCTTTTTGTATATTCTTAACATCAACTAGAGGTTTAGGTTTGACATCTTGTTGTACTCAAAGATAAGGAAACATCCTTTCCCTTGGCATGAAAATATGGGCCTTACAATCCAACAACAAACATGTTAAAAAAATTGGGTGGGGTGGGTTTTGCACCTTCTCATGTCATTTCTACAAAAGAGTTTTGTGTGTTTGATTTTGCTTTTAACAATGGTTTTTGGTTTGTTGGAATGTGATTTGCCTTTTGGGCAAAACATCTTTAAGCTTTCATATATTATCAAGATTCCATACTCGTCTCCCAAATAAGAAAAGTCATAAGTTCCTCATGCTTCTTTTTTTTCAAGTGAAATTGAATAAATTTTTGTTAAAACCCATCACCACTAACACCACCACGTAGTTGAGCAAAGTTTGATGGTTTGGATCTTGTCAAAATATTATTTTTTGAATTGGGGCTTGATGATACTATTGAAATTGAATGAATAAATTTATACTTTTCTTGTCATTTTTTTCCTTATATAAATTTGTACATTACATGTGTCATGGTGTTTTTTTTTTGGTTTGTTTGTTTTAGATTGTTCTAGTTATATACAAGATCAAGGTGTGTGTTCAATTCGCTAGTTTATTGAATTGAAATTCTAACTTCCTAAATCTTCCTATTGAGTATTTGTTTTGGATTTTGATGTAATAGTATCTTTTATGTTGATTCTTGTAGATCATTGAGATGTGCATGACAAGGTTTTGTGATACATTTGTCCTTTTAATGTTTATATTTCTTAATAAAAGGTTTGATGTAACATTGAATAATTGATGAAGATTCAAGAGTTACATTTTGAAGCACATCCAAGTCAATTGTTTTGCCTTTAGTTCATGTTTTAAATTACCAAGAGAAATCATTTTCAACAATTTTTTGTTTTGTTTGTTGTTTTTGTTTAAAATGAGCTTTGTTCAACCCAATGTTAGTTGTGTTTCCACTGAGCTACTTCAATATTTTCTTTGCTTAGCAATTCCTTACAACAACAAAGTATTGTCCATTCCCCTATGTTTTGTTCTCCTCTTTATGGAACAATTTGGATTCATGGTTCATCTTCATTTTTGAGTTTGTTCAAGATGAGATTATCTATGTTTTTTAATAGCATGACAATTTAGTAAAATTCTTGGAATTTTGAAATTTTGGTTTGATTCAAAATGTTGGAAGATTAATGCCACTTTCAAGATCATGTCTCAACCCCCCAACCATAATTTCCTTAATCTTAACACCAATCTCAATTTGAATTTTAGTCATGACAATGTTGGAACCACCTTCCTTCTAAGAGTTTTACGAGCATGGGTTGGATGTGGAAACTTGTTGAAATTGGAACACTCATATGTGAGGTGAAAGAAAATAATAAACTATAATACACAATGGAAAATGGTAGACCAAATATTGTGATTGGTGGTATGACAATGTAATTTGGAAATAATGGTAATGCAAGTTCATGGTAATTATGTCTAGTGGTATATACATGTCCCCAATCTGAAGAAAATGAAAACAAAAGTTGTTTGCACATAATGTGGGTACTTGGATCTTGAATCTACAAAGAAAATGATAGTATGACATTTGTCGTGGTACCACCCAATCATACTTTTCCGCTAAGGTTATAACCTAAATCAACTGAATAATAACCTAGAATTGCCTTCAATGTAATTCTAAATTGATAAGAAATTCAACTTGTTTAGGAGTCAAGTTTAGTTCTTTAAACTTGTAGACCAAAACTTATTTTAAAACTCCAAAATTTTATCCTCCATCTCCTTCTTGTCCAAGTCCTTTTTTATTTCTCATTCCTATATATGAATGTTTTTCTTCTCTCATGAAACAATAAAAACTCCACAAAAAAATGAGAAAAAGTTGGGTTGTTGAGTTTTGGGGGTGCTAGTTGTTCACTTTGAAAAATAAACCACATGGGCTAGAGTGAAACAACACCCACTAACACACCATCCACTAGATGCCCATTATGATTCAATTATGATGAACCTCAATTGAATCAATATTTGATTTCACCTTGGTGACCCATTATCGCTTTGTAATTTGTCCATGCATTCCAAAACTATCCATACATCCATCGAGTATCATTTGTGAATTTTCAATGAATGAATATTGCATGAACTTTTATTCACAAATTTTCATGAAGGAAATTTCAAGGAAGGATGATAAATTTCTATGGAAGATGAAATTCACTTGATGAAACAAAGTTCAGATCCATGAAATGACATTAAAAGTTTTATGTCATCCATGAAATATAACTCATTCAAAATTTGATTTCAATCATCCAAATTCCATGGATGGAAATTTATGAAATGTGGTTTGTGAATTTATATTATATCAATAATAAATATTTAACAAATAAAACAAAAGATGAAATATAATTGAACATGAAATATTTTCCAATGATTTATTTAATTCCAAAATGTTTATGTGGGTTGTCATGTCAACATCACCCAAAACATGTTTATTGGGTTTTTTTAAATGTGAGGCAAAGGTTGCCTTTAGTTCAATTTCTTTTTTCACACAACCTTTTTTTTTTTTCAAATTGCAAGTAAACCAATATTTTAAAAAATCATTAAAATGGTCATATGAAAAATGATTATGATAATAAGAAGGCCATTACTTAATGGTGACCAAAAACAATTGACATTGTCTGATGTGGATTAAATCATCATCATTGTTCAATGGCAATCAAAAGTACCACTCACCATTAGGATAACAACCAAAGTGATACCCATTACATTGGATGGTGATTGAAAGTCATCTTCACCATTTGATGGCACCAAAAACTTATTCAACATCGAATGGTCATTAAAATTGTTCAAAATTTACCTCCAAAATCATAGTGACCAATAATCATATATATGTATATATATATTACAAAAAATTTAAGATACAAAGATATTTTTTGGTGTGCTATAAAATAATGGTATATTTTAACTAATTTTTCATAAAGAATTATAAACACACTATTTACATTTAAATAAATTATAAATTATATTATTTACAATAATTTGGACCCCATATTTATTTGCACACTCATTTGGAATAAAATGGAAGTGACCTCCCCATACTCCTACCATTATGGTCAAAGTGATTTAGGCATGACACAATTCTTTTATTAAAATTACCATTGCAGTGGTAAGTAGGTGGGCCATGATGAAAAGTAGATGGAATATATATGTAATCAAAACCATTTATTTATTTGTTAAAAGAATTTGGTGTTGTTATTGATATGAAAAGGCCGTAGAACAACAACAAAAGAGATTTTTTTTTTGGCTTTAAAATCTACAATCTTGTGGTCAAAGTGGTTCAAACAAGAGGCAATGTTTTGATTAAAAAGGAAAAAAATGCAATGGTTATTGGTGGAACATGTATCAAAATGTAGGACGACCATATACATATATATTCAAAAGATATATTTCAAAAATGTTATTGCATAATATGTTGTCACAATTTACATAATAGTTCTTCGTTTCTTCTATAAAAGGGACTGAATACATACTCTTTTTTAGCCTTTAGAGTAAGAAGTCACTTGTTACCATAAGGAAGTAGCGACTCGTATATGGCAATAGCTAAGAGGGGATTAGGCTTGAAGGTTAAAGTTTGTAGGATAAAAGGGGGTTACTTTAGACGGTAGGTAGCAACCACAAAGGGTTTGCAGTGGTTATAGATAGTAGGTAGTGTTGAGAAGGCTAACTAGGGGACTTAAAACAATATGCAATGCCACTAAAGGGTCAACATGCATTATATAGGTTAAACAATAGTTGTGGAACGCTTGTAGACCCATTGGACACCATTTTGATGCTTTAAGGTACTATAAAGGTCCGGAGGATAACTACCTCCAAGTCTTTCTTATCTTGCTCGCTTGCTTTTTATACTTTCTTCTTTTCACACTATTGGAGTGGCTTCTAGTTAAGCCAATAGGTTTGTCCTTAGATGAAAAAACCTACCCTTTATTTTAATCTTTACATCAATTATTTATTATTACATAAGTAACTGTAGTAGAGTTAATAAGTGGTAGTAGTTTCCTTGGAAATAAGGATAAGTTGAACTTGTTCCCTTGGCATTGCCTTCCTAAGGCTTGTTGTTCAGGGATCACATTTTCAACCCTTTACATAGATTATTTTTCATCCAATTTTGATTTGTGGGGTCACATATTAAACATTGGTAGAGTTATTCTAATAAAATTTGGAATGAGGTCAAGCTGTGATTTTCCAACGTAAATAAGTTTCAAAAAATGTAAATGTACAACAATATGTCTTTGTCAAAAAACGAATGTTGAACAAGATATAATTCCCTTTGGAAGAATAACAAACTTGTGTGTGTCATCACTATGTCAATTAAAACATAGTCATTAGTTCTTCTTTCCACCCTTCAACAAAATATTAACGTTCCCCCACATCTTTTTTATTAGATTTTAACTTTATTTCATATATAAAAAACCACATCATGATGCAAATAATCCAATAAAAAAAGGAACTATTTATTTTTATGCCATTTTACATCTAATTTTAGGTTATAGTTATATTTATAATGTCGTAACCCTAACCTTGGGTTCACGACCAAAGCAAGGGCTTGCAAAGGTGCGGGCCAAGAATGAAGTCCAGGAGTCACATTTCATGCTCCCCGAAGTGTAAGAAAATGCGAGGGAATGAACCCACACATTCCCGAGGCTACAACTTTGCTTTAAACTACACCTCAATCACAGGTTTGCATAAGATGTTATGGGCCTCCAAAGTTGTGGGAGTCCAAATTTTGGGAATTTCGGGACTCACAACTTGGGAATCCTGGGACAAAATGACATTTGGGTGCAAGCCCCATGGCCAACCATAAAGAATACTATAAAGGGGAAGGTGGTGGCTTCCCCCAAGTTTGAAACATGATGAGTCTTATGAGTTGGTGTTTGTTCGTGGTTCATTCGTGCATGAAAAATGTTGCAACTACACACTAACAACTTGTTGTTTGGTTTGTGCAAGTTTGTGTGAATAATTGACCCACTTGTCATTCATCCTAGTTCGCATCCTAGAGCTTTAGCACGTCCCTTAACTTGCAAAGTGCTACAAGTTAAGGAATGTACTTCAACTCCTTATCCTTTAGTTGTTTTCACCTTTAGACTTGCAAGTTTGAGTCTATGAAGGAGCTTGGGGGTGCATCATACAATTTGCATTGTTCATTAGTCTTGTAGTTTTTGGATGGAAATTAAATAATTCACCTCAAATTGGATAGTGTGATTACCAAAAATATTTTATAAATACTTGCAATTATTCCATTTGGTCAAAACAAGCAAACCATGGCATCTATGACAATGATAGGCAAACCTAGTGGGAAATAGTTGTAAAACAAAACTTCAAGGATTGATTACATTGCTTTTCTATAAAATTGCATCAAAAGGACCCTTGTGGTAGACCTTTCAATACCTACAAAAATGATGAGATCCATTTTGATCCTTCTACTACTAGCGATAGGCCAACCTTTTTAATCACTATGAATGTATTAAACATACATGAAATTTCAATACTCCTTGTTCCATTAAGCAAGGCTTTCCTCACAAGCATCCAAGACTTAATTCATTCATTAAATAACAACTATTTTCGAGCCTATGTGCAAATCCTCAAACCCTATGGGAAACTTGTCATTTAACATGTAACATACATATTAGGTGTTGAAGAACATAAAATTAACTCTTGCAACCATTCCAACTATTAAGAGTGATGTATTCCAATATGTTCCCAAACTTTCACCTTTTGTGGTAGAAGGTGAAAATTGGGTATCCTTATTGATCTTTGAATAACTCTCTTCTATACAAGACCTCTTATGGCATTGCAATACCTCATCTTCTTTGTAATGCAACTCCCCTACTATATATATATATATACTTTTCCCTTCACAATTTGTGTTTTTTCTCCTATTTGATGACTTACTAATGTTTAGATTTTGGATTGTCAATATTGTTGTATTGCTTCCTTGCCCTCCTCATTGGTGGTCCATCATAAATGACTTAATTGATTTGAATTTGGTTGAAAACAATTCCAACCAATTGAATTTCAATGAAAATTCTATGTAATTCCAATTTAAATTGGATTTGAAATTGAATTCAAATCAATTGACTTCCAACCAATTGGATTTCAATTCAATCAAATTTCAATTGGAATTGGAATTGAACTTAATTGAAATGAATTGAACCAAACAATTGAATTAGATTGAATCTAATCAATTCATTAGATTTGAATCCAATCAATTGAAATCGAATTTAATTGAATGCAATTCCAATAAGTTGAATTTCAATTTTAATTCAATCAAATTCCAATTGAATTTTCATTGATTTCAATCGTATTGACATTAAATTCAATTGAACTCCATTGTGGACAATAAATTTAATTGAATTCAAATCAAACTAAAATTGAATTAAAATTGAAATTCCTTGTCAATGGTTGTTGATCTTCATAATCCAACACACGAAAAACATCCCAAGTATACTTAAAGGAAAATAGAAAAGGAGGCGCCCTCATCCTTTGCCTAACCATCCTTATTAAAGTGCCTTTTTATTTAAAAATTGGTTGAACATGTGAAATTGTCAAGTTGGTGACCATGTTGGAACTATTAAGGATCACTAATGGACCTTCTACTTGTTTGACCTAAACTAGTTGTGATTATCATCGTCATTAGAATTATTTGTCAATATAGTGACAATGATTCAAATATGAGACAAATCTTAATGTAAAAGGCCACTTTAGTGATAGGTAGGTGAAACAAGAGAATACAATAGGAGGATATATAGACATCTTACAATTTAAAAAAAAAAACTACTAATAATGATATTGCTATCCATTTGAAATTGGCACATATCCAAACCTCTTTTGTTATTATTCTCATTAATTGGTAAGCATTGTGACCTTATATATGTAATTGTAAAATCACATTGATTTAAGTAGTAAGCAAAATAAAAAGGATATTATGCTTACTTTTGAAAGTGGGAAGAATCTTACATTTAAGGGATCAAATACAACTACATAAAGTGTAAGATCCCTCCCATTTTCAAGGGATATTATAACCTTCCTTTCTTACTTCTCATAATTTACATATGTTTAGGTTCATATAATTTTTGCATCATGCTTTATGATAAGAAAAGCCCTCGAGTGGGGGAACATTCCCAAAATATAGGGTTGGCATCATCTATGAACTCATCCTAGGCCCTTTATTTTGGTAATATTATTACCTTGGAACTCTACCCTACACAAACAACTCATGACTATAGCTTAAGGTTCCCCCCATTTGGTATTTTTATGGAATATTATTTGCTTAGCTGAATTGCCAAGTTGATTTTACCTTTTCAACAACTCCACTTTGCAAAATTATCAAATTGACATCCATTTCATTAGTTTGCTAAGTGCAATTTGCTTTAAATCATCAATCATCAAGTTCACCAAATTTTAGTTACACATAGTTAGGTTGCCAACTCCATGTCATTGATGTTAAATTGCCAACTTGCCAAGTCTATTGGACTGCCCAAAATGCTTTTCAAATTGTCGAAAATTTAATATGTTATAAGTTGCACAATATTGCCTGAAATATATATATTTTTCATCAAATTTTTATGTAAAAAGTAAAACCCAATTTTCACACATTGTTAAATTTTTAAAAATGGTTCAATTTTTTTTTTCCCCCCTATTGATTTTGTTTTATTTTGTTCCATTCATGGGCAATCCTGTCCTTGGGTGGTACCACTAGGAACATCACACTTTAATTTTCCTAGACCCATCAAACTTTGAAAAATCATAGGAAACACTTAAATGATCATTTTCATAATTTTTTTGGAATATGTTTATTAGGTTCCATAGATTTTGAAATCTCAATAATATAAAAAATATTGTGTCTTTTGATGTTCATCATTACATTTAGAAAAACATTCAGGAACATAACACCTATTTTTTTCTTTGAATTTTTTGGTTAGAAACACAAACTTGGAACATGATTTATGATTTTTTTACGAATTTTCTTAGTAAGGTCATTTGGAAGTCATTTTATTTTTAGGTTTTTATTTGGAAATTAATTAATTAAATATGATATAGTTATGAATTTCCAAAGTTGAAGTTGTCGATTTTTAAGGGGCCATTTTAATTAGGAATATAAATATATATAATTTTCCAATTTGAAAAATTCCCAAATAAACTTCAAGCATTTATTAGTACATGGAATTGATAAACATGAGAAAAAAATTTATAATTATGAAAACATTTAACGAAAAGGACCCAAAAAAATGATTTGATTGTTTTTGGTTAACCATTCTTGAGGTGGTTTCTAGTGGTACCACCCAAGGATGGGTTTGTTGAATGAAAGTTCATCCAAACTTCATTCATGAAATTCCGTGTATCAAAATTCATGATAAGGTTATTAATTTTATGTTAGTTAATTCTTGTGTTAGTTATGTTGGTTTCATCAGTGGTTTGACAACTTTTTTCATCGATGTGTTAACATGGCGTGCGTGACAAAGTGTACTAAAAGGCCTCCTTCATCAATTTTGCATTCCTTTTATAGACAGAGAGTGTTTGTGACATTACTAAAAGCATAGGTCACCTCCATCTTGAGGTGTGCTATTACTACGAGGAAGGGTTCTTCTAGGCTCAAAGTTTTATCAGGTTTACTTCCCCTTTTTTAGTTGATGTGCTTCATGTGACTAATGGAGGTTTTAGTACTTATGGTTCCATTACCTCCCTATGGCTCGCCTTTTTGGGGATCTTTTGCCTGCCTCAACTTTGGTCCTCGTTCTTTGTTTCTTTTTCTCTCCCTTTCTTGGGTGTTTTCTTTTTACAAAGTTTGGCAGGGTTTCATCATCATCATGGTTTAAAGGCTCCATGGCCATGTAATGGAATTGTATATATCATGTCATTGCAAGTTTGAGGTGGGGGTAAACTTCATGTGACAAGGTACCATGTAATAGGTGATATGAGGTTTATTGTCCACAAATTTTCCAACTAGATTGGATTACAATCCTACATAATCCTAGGATGTTCCTGTATTACAAGTCATAGATGATATTTGGATGAACTTTCATGTATGAAATAAAATTTTAGATAAAATTTCATGGATGATGTTTATTTCATCCAGAATATTCAGGAAATATATTCATGAAAGTTCATCCATAAAATATGAATATTGTGTTCAACTGTTATGTCAAGTTCACTTTACCTACTTCCCAATTCAACTTTGCCAAACAGTCCAGGTTACTATTTGGTTATTTTGCAAAATCCACTTTACCTAGTTGTTAAGTTCATTTTGCCAAATCACAGAGTCAACAGTGCTCAATTGTCAAGTCCACGTTGCCAAGTCATCATTCCCAAGCTACTAATTCTACATCAACAAGGCAATATTGCCAAATTGTGAAGTTCAAATTCAAACTGCCTTGATCCCCACGCTCCACCCCCCCAAGACTTCTCTCTCCATTATTATTTTTTTGACTTGATGGCTTTTTGAAGCTTGAGAGGAGTCCTTTCAAAATTCAAACTACCCTCTAAATTAAATTTCAACATATTGAAAGCCAATTCAAAGGTTTTGAGTTCACACGTCATATTTTCTTTACATCCATTTTTGTGAATGATGTGGATTTGAAGTCATCTTAAAGGAATGAAAGTCCATCCATGAAAATTCATCAAAAATGAAATTCATTTTTAAAATATCACTTATGATTTGATTTCATCCATGAAATACAGTTCATTCAGAATTTTTCTTTTGGCATAAAAAATGAAAATTCTTTCTGTTGATGCATTTGATAGCTCTTTTTATTTTTGTCAGCCCTATGTACATATACCAACTTGGCTGTCAATGTTTTTCTTTAAATTGTCACATTAAGAATTGTAATAATGTAGTACCTGGGCTAGTTTGATGTTAACTAAATTATTTATGAAATTTTTGATAAGTACACAATAGGTATGTCGAAAGTCCTAAAAACTTTAGTTGAAACTTTAATATGTCAAAAGTTTACTCAAAACCTGGTAAGAGTTTCAAGATGGCTTATTATCTTGAGTCCATCCTGGTAGCATACACATTAATTTCAACAACACATTCTGATTTGGAAAATGTTTTGTGAAGAAATGGGTACATGTGTTTCCCTATAATGCTACAGTCACACCTGATGCTCCCCAAATTTTTGGTTGGTTTTAATAGAACGCAGGAGATGATGTGATAGTGGCATTGCAGAATGGAGGTCACAACAACTTTGAGGATGGATCTCACAAACCAACGTGAAGTTAAATGCACAAATCTTACACAACATGTTTTTGGTGCCAAATTTTGTCAAATTGTAAAAAACAATTTGGGGCTATGACCCCTATAACGTTTCATTTCAAATTCTTTGAAATCTTTTCCCAAAGAAATAGGGTTTTGGGACTAGATTCGCCAAATTTAAGATGCATGCTCTGTGGGTTGTCAAATAGTAACAAGATTATAATTTTTCTTTATTGTCCTACTTGTCCTATAGTCCAATTTGACTAGATCCTCTTGTGTATGGTTGCCGGTGTGGTTACACCACAAAAGTGAAAAGAAAACCTTGATAGTCCATTATTGCATCCTATACTCCATAAACCCTAAACCAAGAAGTTAGTTAGCAAAAATTTATATTTTGCCTTCACCGGCAGAGCTCATCCGCCGCTCCTGGCACAGTTCCTCCGCCCTGCCCGAAATCCTCCCTCTGGCCCTCCAATCTTTCTGTACCCTCCCTCTCGCCCTTACTTTTCCCTACTTCTTCTCATTTCTTTTTCTTTTTTACCTCGCTTATTAACAAATAAATTAAAAAATAGAAAAAAATTCACTAAATTCTTAAAATGGCACTTAGACGTTTTAACCTCAAATTAATTTCTTAATCATCCACTAATTTTTTAAATCCTCAATGCAAGGATTGGACCAAAAAAATGCACTAAAGTCTTTTTTGAGTGATGATTCCACCAACTGTTTTTATTTTCAATCTGGTGCCTTCAAAACTTTAGGTCGTGAAATTTTCTAATTTTTTTGAAGTATATTTTTTCAGATTAACACTAAAAGAATCAATACTCCCAAATTTTGAATTAATCTTTTTCCAATAAAAAACAAAGAATTTCAATATTTTTGTAACTATAGTGCAAATATTCCACTATTGATTAATTTCAAATTTTCACTCTGAAAATAAAATATTCTCAAAATATTCAAAATACTTCTTGTTGCTTGAAAATTTGTTTTGAAAAAAATGAATTCTTTTGATCAAATTGTATTCAACTATCCCCAATGAAACCGATGAAACCTTATTTTTTTAATCATTTTTTATTTTGAGAATCTGAAAAATAAATAAATAAATAAATAATTCCATGCTGCTTGGGCAGTTGTTGGGCGAAAACCTGGGCAGGCGGGGGGTAGCAGGCCATCGTTCGCTGCTGGAATTGTCTCACCAACAAGTGCGCAAGTGGTGATGTGGAAGAGAGATGGCATTTGGGTCGACTTGGGACGCTCGAGAGGGAATTGCATTTGGGTCTACTTGGGATGCTCTTGGATTGTGAGGAGTGACAGCAATTGCCAAAGGTTTTTGCAAAGCAAAAAATTCTTCTTCATCATCAGTGCAGCAAGTGCAAGGTCTAAGTCTGTTCTAGACCACAAAAGAGCAGATCCATCACCACATTGAGAGGTGGACGAGGAGGATCTTGTTGCTACGTGTCAGTTTGCACCAACAATTCCACTTTACACATCAACAGCTCACGCAGTACACCGCTCTTCATTCCAGACTGCCCCGAATAGAAACAAAGGCGGCACTCAGAGAGCACGGCAAATGTAAGCTTTCCCGTGTTGTTCCTCTTTATGTATTGCCTTCTTCTAACAATACGTGTGTTTCTTGAAAAATCTTGACCTGATTTGATTATAGTGATATCGTCCTGGTGAAATCGAGAGGCTGGATACAATCTGTGCAAAATGCAATACCTCATCCTGGCTTCTATGTGATCAGAGTTCACCATTTGACAAGAAGTTTTTCTCCAGTCCCTGGAGGTCACACAGAAACTGTGGCAGGAGTTCTTTAGGGATACGTCGCAATGTTGGGATCATAGATCAGAGAAGGTAATTGAACATCAAACCTGTCAGAGTTCACATGTCAATGGAACCATACCTCTTGTTGGCGTCAATCTTTTTTCTCTCTGTTGGTTTTTGCTATCCAGCCCTGGTCTAAACTGTGCAGAATTTCTTTTCAGGTCCTTTGCACTGGTGGAGGAGTAGTTGTAGGCTGGAGAAGGTAGGTCAATGCAGTATGCTGATGGAGAAGGTCAGTGCACCTTTCTCTGTTCTTATGATATCCTTTATTCCCGGGATGTGGAGAATACGGCTGATCAGCTTGATCTGGATTTCTGGTTGTAGACAAATGAAAGGTACCAGATTTCAAACACAAGAACACATGGGAAGCACTTTGGGTTGAGGACTGACGAAACTCACCATGGGTGGCAGCAGAGATAGCTGCAAAGGCACCAGGTATAGTGCAATTCAATGTATCTGCATGCAATCGGAAGCTTATAAAACATGCAAAGGATGGGCAACTGGAGACAGTGATGCAGCTTTTCCAACAAATGTGACAAGGAGTGATTCCTAACAAATTCACTTTTATTCAAGTGATTAAGGCATGTGCTGCTTTATGAACATTTGAAGATGGCAGGCTTGTTTATAAACAGCTTGTTCAAACTAGTTGTGAGTGTGATGTCTTTGTGGGGAGTAGGTTAGTGGACATGTATGCAAAATGTGGGAGCATTGAGGATGCTTGGAGTGTTCAACAAGATGCCATCTCAAAATGTGGTCACTTGGAGCACCATGATAATGGGACATGTGAAATGTGGGCAAGGGCAGAAGGCACTTGGACTATTTCAACAAATGCAACAGGAAGGTGTGTACCAGACTCTGTTACTTTTGTGGGGGTGCTGAAAGCATGTGCCAGCATGGTTGCAATTGAAGAGGGTAGGTGTGTTCATCAGGACATCAGTCAAAGCGGTTTGGAATCTGATGTCTTTGTGGGGAGTAGCTTAGTCAACATGTATGCAAAGTGTGGGAGCATGGAGGATGCTTGGAGAGTGTTCAACAAG
>Ga0209611_10006314_pt1 | contig 19506 bp, 14 predicted proteins | sample S1TSphgellanicum_3_FD_187693 | JGI IMG/M metagenome (GOLD analysis project Ga0209611, IMG submission 187693) | Host-associated microbial communities from peat moss isolated from Minnesota, USA - S1T2_Fc - Sphagnum magellanicum MG (SPAdes) (version 2) | ecosystem: Host-associated > Plants > Peat... | reverse complement strand
TTAGTGGATGCCACCAATGCAATGTCCTCCCCATCTAGATGTAAAATGACATTTGTGTCTAGAATATCATGGGCGTTAAGTACAACACTTGCAACAATGCCTTTCTATTTTTTTGTTTCGTACATAACCAAAGATTTTCATTTGCACACCATACCAATAGTGTGTTAGAATATCACCAAACAAATGGTAAATCAACTAATCCATTTGGTGTTTGGTGAACCTTTATTTTTAAGAGTACAAAATTCTTTTCATGTTGCTATGGAATGATTCCACAAAGGAGTTTGTGTCTTGCCTTGCATGTGGTATATTTTGATTCCCAACACACCACATCCCCACCTTCAACAATTAATGATCTTTGAGGTATTGAATGAATTGAATTGCATTTGGGAAACTTGTTCCTAATAACTCAATTTGTTGTTTCACCCATAGGATAAAGTCAGATCAATTGGTGGGACATCCCTATGAATACATTATCTTCCCAAGGGCACATAAGACTTTAGTTCATTCTTTTGCAAATGGAATCTTCTTTAATACATTTTCAACCCATGTTTTATGCACATGCCACAAACACAATAGCATTTTGGCTCTTGACCAAACATTATTGCATGAAAAAACAGTTTCAATAAGGCAATGTGTGTCCCTATAACAATTATCACAACCTTAGCCTTGGGTTCGCGACCAAGGCAAGGGCTTGCAAAGTTGCAAGCCAAGAAGGAAGCCTGGGAGTCACATTTCATGTTCTTGGGAGTCGATGGACTTCTGAATTTTCAAAAAGTGATTATAAAGGTCAAAACTCATTAGATTGAAGCATCCCTTATATCATTGGAAAGTTCTTGGAACATAGATGTTTGAAATGGGCTTGCATGATCCATTTGGACACCTGAAACATAAGTTATGGTTAAAAGAAAGGTCGGGAGTCAAATTGGTAATTTGACTCCCGACCATTAAAAGTTGGGAATCGCCCTAATTACCTTGTGTACAGGTGACATGCAACATATTTTTTGAAAGCTCTCGACGAGGGCTATAACTTTACTTTAGACTTCATATCAATCAGAGGTCTACAGACAAAGTTATGGGCCCCCAAAATCACGGGAGTCTCAACTTTGGGGATTTCGGGACTCCCACTTGGGAGTCCTGGGGAGTCCCGAGAGTCTCAACTTTGGGGATTTCAAGACTCCCACTTGGGAATCCCAAGGAGTCCTGGGACAAAATGCCATTTGGATACTAGTCATGTGGCCAGCCATAAAGTATATTATAGGGGGGAAGGTGGTGGCTTCCACCAAGTCTGAGCTGTGGTGAGTCTTGTGAATTTGATTTTGCCTATGGTTTGTCCGTGCACAAAAAATGTTCCAGCTAGGGATTAACTAACTTGTTTGGTTTGTGTAGGTTTGTGTGAGTGATTGAAGTGCTTGTCAATTTTCCTAGTCCCATCCCAAAGCTCCAACACGCCTTTCTACCCCCAAAATGTTGCCAGCCAAGGAGCACGCAACCAACTTTTTGTTCTTTCGCTATTATAATTTCAAACTCACATTTGAGTCTATTAAGGAACTTGGGAATGTGTCAACAATGGCAAAAAAAATTGAATTCACATTAAGGATATGTTTATTCTATTGTGGAAAATGTACCTAGGAATAATGACACAAAATATGGCAATGATTACGTTCTACTTGGGAGCATTTGTTACAAATGTACACGTCAAATTGTAATGGTTTTTTGCATTTATACATGAGATTGCAATGTACACTTTAGCTTGTACCAGATTATTGCTAACACATTGTTAATTTCAATGCCCATTAACATACATGTCGCAACCCCACTTTGAGGGAAGTGTGAGGTCGCCATTCACATTCCCGAAAATGGGACTTAGGAGTCCTCTAGGACTCTCAAAAACTCAGAGTGCGATTGTAGGGGTCAAAACACCTCACATTGAGCCATTGGAAAGTTCTTGAAGTGCAGATGTGTAAAATGGCCTTGCATGAGCCATTTGGACATACACAACACAAGTTATGGTCGAAAGAAGGGCCATGAGTCAAATTAGCAGTTTGACCCCCAACCACAAAAAGTCGGGAATCGGCCCAATCCCGGCATGTGCAGGTGGAGTGCGATACACTGTTAGAAAGCTCTTGAGGAGAACTACAAGTTTGCTTCAAACCTCGTCTCAATCGAAGGTTGGAGCAAGAAGTTATGAATGCCTAAAACCCCGGGACGGGATAGTTTCGGGACTTCACTTTGGGAGTCCTAGGGAAAAAGTGTCATTCGGATGCAAGTGTGACGGTGAGACCCAAAGAATATTATATGGGGGAAGGTGGTGGTTTCCCCCGAGTCTGGGCCGTGGTGAGTCAAGTGAATCCAAGGTTGCCCATGGCTTGTCCCAACACCAAGAATGTTCCGAATGTGAACTAACCAACTTGTTGGTTGGTTTTGGATGCAAGACCAAGTAACTAAATAGCTTGTCCCTCTTCCTAGTCTAATCTCGGAGCTTTCAGCACACCCTTCTTACCCCCTTTAGTGTTGGAAACTGGGAGTGTGCCTCGAATCCCCCCAACTTGGGGCTACTAGGGACTTGGGAGCGCGTCAATACACATGGGATATTGTTCTGCAATAAATAAAATGACAGATAGTTTACATACTTAGGAGCACAAAACAAAAACCTTATACCTAATACAATATTTGCAAACCCAAGTTGACAAATTGTAATATATTTTGGTTCTACTCATATGGTAATAAATACAACCTTTGAAGGCAAAACTATAAACACTACATGTGCCAACTAATCCCAAATGGGAACAACCTGGGATTTATTTTGGGAAAGAATGATCTTACTTCAAGATGTTGATTTTTGCTTGAGCATTGTCAACAATGATAATAGATGACATCTAATCATTTGGCATTCTTTGTGATAGTGATTAGAGGACTAGATGGCATTTTCTGATTACAATGAATGCAATGGGTATTCCATTTTGTCATTCATTAAACACCATCATTGTGTATAGAAAATATTACAAAAAAACAATGCATGGTTAGTAGGTTGAATGTTGTAGAACATAAAAATACACAACTTCACAAAATGGAAGAAAATGCCATACCCTGCATTGATTGGTGCCAAATGTTGTGTTGAATGTTATTGAACTCCCTTCCCCATATTTCATTATCATTTCACATTGCCATGTAGTTTGGATTCCCAAGGTGAAAGGGGTGTCATCTTGGTTTCATATATTCAAATCTAAAGGGACATGTTCAACGTAGTAAAAAATTGATTCATGATTTTCCAAAACCCATGCATTTTCACATTAGGTAGGTCCTTCTAATGTTTTTGCCATAATTCATCCACTTGTTTTTTTTTTGCAAAGTTCCTTATGTCAAAGGGCAAAACAAATGTGTCCCATGTATCAAGTTCATTTTGCAACGCGTGTTCCCTAACATATACCTTATGATGTGCCATAACTTGAACAAGGGACAAACCTTGCTTTATTAGCCCCATGAGGTGTGCCTTCATAGCATTTAAAAGTTGTGAACCCAAAGTATGTCAGAATCCAATAACATTTTTTCCATGGTGTACTTCACCCAATTTGTTTTTATGTTCTACATGCAGGTACGTCCACTAACAAGTACTATGGTCCAAGTATGGTTGCTTTGCAATAAACAACCTTTGGTAGCCACATTTAATGGACATACCTACCATTGTCTTCCTTATCCTAGTTTTCCATTGTGATTGTTGGCTGGATTTTGGGAATTTCAACAAGGATTTCTTCCCCCTCCTCTTAATGGATGTATCATGGAATTTGTTTCACATTCGCTTCTATTGTGTAAACAAAACTTGTATAAAAAAACTTGTATATGTTTTTTGGAAGGATGTTAGTTTTGTCTTCATGTCCAAAGTTACGAGAGAATCTGCATAAAAATGACATTGGGAATGAAATTTACATTTGTTGTGAAATTGCAACAATGGCAAGTGAAGGAAAAAACAAAATACGTATTGGCAAAACTAAAACATTTCAAATCACCAAAACAAATACAAGTTGAAGAACATAAAGTGTACATTTGACAATGGTCATGAGAAGACAAGTCATTTTATATTGTTGAATGGGGAAGTCGGTAATTTCCATGTTGAGATTAGAAATTTATTATATTGGAATAGAGATCATGATTGCCTAATAACAAAAACATTTAAATTGATAACTTTATACTAAAAAATCATGCATGACACTAGGCATGTGGCTTGTAGATACTTTATTCTTGGGAAAATGATATAGTATAATGACAAGAAAGAACTCAAAACCAAGTTGTGAAAAAGGTTTTGAAGTATAAGAAACTACGAATTAGATTAAAGGTAATGGTAGAAAATGGTGAACGTAAATCAAGACTATGACATTGGTTTGTATTTGCAAATATAAATTATGTTCTACAAAAAACAATTGACAAATGAATCATGGTTTACATTTAACTTTTAATGTCAAATTTTGAACTACAAACATGAAAATAATTCTAGGAAAAGGAAGTAAACCAAAGTCACATGCTGTCATTGATTAGGAGGTGTAGAGAAATGAAGATGTGCATCTAAATTTGATTTGGTTTTCACTATGTTATGCATTAATAGAGTATGAACCAATCATTTGGATTCAAAAAAAAAAATGTTCAAAGGGGAGTTCATAAGAAACATATTCAAAAATAAGTTGAAAACTATAACATACAATCATTGATGCAAAATGTGGTGCACATATAATTTCCATATAAAATAATGATTTTAATTGTTATAGAAAACATTGTAGTCCATCAAAATAAAACACTACAAAACTACATACATTCACAATGAACATAATGGTAGCCCCAGTAAGTGAATGTTACCCTAATGCTTGTCTCGCCTATAAACAAATGTTGTAGAACATGTTCGAGGGTGTGTCAATGTGTTTGGGGTAAACAAACTGACGTGGTCCTTTGTCTATGTAAACTTGCAAAGGAAGTTGGGGTTGCTTTGCGCCCTTTCTACAAAATCCTCTAGACAATCCCATGGGATGACTACAATTTTTGCATTGTTATATAGCCCATGACCATTTGTAACATGAGGTAGCTACATTATATTAGATCTTTGAAAAGGTCCAAGGGGAGGCTATTGCATAGTTGCCTTTAATGCTTGTAACAAATCCGCTTCTATGGAGGGAATGAAAGGTGTATCCCAAAAAATCTCTAGGATGCCACCATCATCAAAGACCACATTGCACTCAAGGTCTGCCATTACAAAATTTGAACCCCATTTCTTTGGACAACATAAATTAATAGAGAAGTCAAATGGCACTTGGAAGATGCAAAACTCAACATGCAAATAAGATCTAGAGGTAGAATTGGTAGTGGACTTTAAAAGCAAGGAAAAGGGGAAAAATTACAACCTAGAACTTTTGTACAACCAAGAGTAGACTTGAGAGAATTGAAACATTAGCTAAGATGAAGAAGAACAAAGCTACATGCAGATGCCACTGTTCTAGTAACATATTAAAACTTTACATTTTGGTCTTTGGCGTGCCATGGAGCTTATCCACAATCTATTAAAATTAGTTATCATTTCAAAATCCATCTTTAGGCAGGTAGAGCTCTGTAGTGTAAAGCAAAAGTTTGTTGCAGTTGACGACAAAAAGTGCAATAATGAGTCCATGACACTGGGATGTCCTGCAATTGATGGTGAAGGGAGGGACAGACATTTGACAATGCTTGGGATGTTTTGTCAATGGTGAAGGGAAGGCTCTACTATGGAGGTGGGGTCGAGTCCAGTGGTGGGTCAAGTGGTGGGTTAGGGGCTGGAGGATGCACTAGATAGAGCTCGTTAGGGGGTATTTAGCAGTCTCACAAAAAACAGTCTTGCTAGGTCTATTATAAGACTTTCAAGTGAACATAGTCAATAATCGGCTTACCCAAAAGTTGTGCACTTTATATTCAAGCTCAGAACACCATGTAGCATGTAACCTTCAACCCAATGGATAATATATGATGCATGTCAGCAATGGATGATGATGATGACCTCCATCAGCTCATCATCATCAGAAGAGAAATGAGAGGAATTTATGAAATTGATGTGAGGGATGCATTATTAGAGTGTGGCCATTTGTGGGCTTAAGGTTTTTTCTTCTCTCCAAATGTTGGTCCATTGCCCACATACTTGCGTAGGCTCGCTTGTTATTCAAAGGCTATTCTTTTCATTTCTCCCATGACTTAGTGAATTAGGGGTCTATGTATTGTGGTGTTTGTGTCTAGCTACTGGGAAATAGTTTTGTCTTGTGCAGTGAATCACATGGTTGTGGTTTATCAGAGTATGGCATCTCCATAAGGATCGGTGACACCTCATACTTCTCTATTCTCCAACCGCATTTGTTTAACCTCAGTAGGTTTTTACCTGGGTTTCTAAGACTTTTGATCAACTGTTAGAGCAGAAGTAAAACCATCAATTAATTGTTGAGCATTTGAAAATGCACAAATAGCAAATTTATTGTAGGCCTCATATGAGGGAAAAAAAAAACCGTGGATATTATATTCCATTATCTCAAGGACATTACGGATTATTAACTGATCATGCTTGTTCATCATATGGCAAGTTCACATCAATGACGTGCAAGGTTGGATGAAAATAAGACATGCAGTGACCTCTCAAGGGGTGTCTGATGAAAAGGGATACAGACTACAGGCCCCAATGACATGAAGGATTTTATGAACATGGATTGCAGCTATATTGCGGGAGTTGGTCATACCTGCAATTGGTTGGTTGATTTACATGTCTGAATAGGTTATAACTATTCCTTTTATAGTCTGGGCAATTGCACAGTCTAGAAAGCCTCCAAGACGTCCGAGCCACTTAGGGGTTAACAAAGTTTGGTCCATGAGTTTCCCTTCCAAAGATCTCATTGACTTACATCCTGCACCCTATGGATCTTACAATCTCACCCCCTCCACTCTAGGGCTCTTTTTGTAAGCCTGATTAATAAATGTAATCTGCCCTATAAATACACTAAGAGTTCTCTCCGACATTGCTGTTGTTACGTGCTAGGTGATGCCCCCATTGGGTGTGATGAACTGTCAGTGGTATCTGATGGCCAAGATCCTTTCATTGCTCAAAGGGAAAATGGCAGGCCTTTACCAAATGCGTAATAGCCCGGCCAGAAATGTTAGATGACCTCTAGGACGTTCATCTGGCGAGGAGCTGCCAGCCGAAGCTGGAGCAAATCCTCGCAGCAATCATGGTCAAGACGGCAAGCAATTTCTCATTGTCTGGGATGTGGGTCTTGTCTATGTTAGAGAACACAGATCAAATGTATGCACTATAGAACAGATCCTGTTCAAGCATAGCCGTGTTAGATGACCTCTAGTGTTAGGAAGGAATGTCACGGATTGAAGGTGCCCTGCCAAATACACTGGGAAATCTCTGACATGTCATTATGTCAAAATAAACTGCCCATGCTTCTCTTGGAAGCAGGTTGAGGCAAATCCAAAGTAGGCACAGTAAGAACTCTACTGTCTAAAACTCAAAGGCAAACCATGAAAGAAGTAAGAACATATTAGATTTTTCCTTAAAGTCACACTGTCTTTGGGCCTCCTTTCACCCCTATATCCCCTCTTTGAGTGAGGTCTGCAAAGTAAGGCCCGCTTTACACTAGGAGTCAGGGCCAAAAATATTTGGGGCCAACTTTGAGCAGTTTTGGGTTGCAAATTGGCCCCAAGTTATTAGTGGCCAACTTTGAGCAGTTTTGGGTTGCAAATTGGCCCCAAGTTATTAGTAAATGCTAGAACATTGATGTCAGGATATTAATAAAGGCTGGAACTTTTTGGCCCCAAGGGTTGCAAATTGGCCTCCCAAATTTGATGGTATCCTTTTTTCAAGCCTTGGGGCCAATACAAGGCCATAAAGTTCGGCATTTATTAGTATTTGGGGCAGATTGAAAAGTTTTTTTCTATTTCAGCCTTGACTCCTAGTGTAAAAGCCCTTGGGGCTGGTTTCAACTTTTGCACCAATAGGATTGCTCGATTTGGGTTGAGCGTTGGTCCTGACTCATAACGTAAAGCGGGCCTAAGGAAGTTTTATTAAATTTGGGTACGAAATGCTGAAACTCAGCATTTAATGCACAATGTTCAAGGTAATCTAGTAGTTGTATATGTACGAGCAGTGAAAATTATATGCAGCATCAGTGGAGGCGCTCAGGAAAAAGGGGGTCAAAACAGGATGAAACTCAGTTTACCACAAAAAAATGGTGCATTTCTGAGTTTCATCCCCCTTGAAGGCTAACCTACTTTTTTGCAGGTTAAAAAAAAAATCTCACCCAGTTTTGAACCAAACCGAGGGTTCTGGTGCTATGTTTTCCTGAGTTTACGGAAAACTCTATTGCAAGTAGTGAAACAAGGACCAGATTGGGATACCCAAAAGTCATGATCCTAGTTTCCCAATTCCAATGGCTTCCCATGGCCCTGCCTTCCATAGCCTTCACATGCTGTCCACATGAAATTTGAATAGGAGTGAATTAGTGAATTTCCTTCATGCCCAGCTCTGGTTGAGTGGAACAGATGCTGCTTGTCTCTCACTGCAAATTGATCAGACTTTGTTTGTACAGCCATTGCAGAGACAGTTGGTTTTCTTTTGTTCCGCGTCTTATCTGCTGTGGGTGCTGGGTGTCTTATGCTTCAAGGAATAGAAGAGCAGGGAGTGCGAACCTGGGTCTGAAAAAAGTCTTTTACTCAGGAACACATAAAGCTCGGTGTCAGCTTTTAACATCAAGCTTCATTGTTTTGTGTGAAGGTTCAAGGAGCACACACATTGGTCTGAATTCCTTGGGAATTATTTCCAGTAAAATTTCCCAGTTTTCTCACTGGGTGGACATCAAATGACACAAGCAACTTCTAAGAATCTAAACACTGGGATTGATTGCACTTTCTAAAACATGAGTTTTTCTATTGAAATCCTTCCATTTAGCTCCACCAAAACTTCACATCTCATGGATCACAACAGAAGAAAAAGAAAATGGAAGAAATTATGGCACCAGAGCAAACTGTTTTTTTTTCATGAGGAATAAGTTAATTAAGAGGGATATTCTAAAACATATTGGCTATATCCCTAACACATATAGGCTACCCGATTGGAAGGTTGCCATGTCTAATGAACAATTTAGATCATTTTTGGATCATGGGAAACCAAGCCCCTTATCTGGTGAGTTATTGAAGAACTCTTCTTTCCCATAACAATTTTTTTTGTATTTATGTGGTTGAAAATAATTGCTTAATGTGCCATAACTACCTTCCCAATTGAAGGTTTCGTGTAACTGGTTCCTATGTCACATTCAGACCCTAAAACCCTATTCAACTTTTTCATTGGCCCGAGAGGTCGTTATCTGTTGGTCTCAATTTTTTGCTTTTTTTAAAATAAAAAATTCAGCGCCAAATTTAAATCAACCACTGAGAGATATGCCTGAAATTTGGATTATTGGCGGAATGGGCCATTGTACAGCCCTCAATGATGAGTAGGGGTGCACCAAGTTTGTTTCAAAATGTTTTGACCAAGGGTGAAGAAGTTATTGAATATTGAAGAATTTTTTCACTTGAAATTCATTTAAATTAAAACAATAAAAAATTTAGACCTAAGGTGTCAGAGATATTGAATTTTGATTCGTTTTTGTAGTTAAAATTTTCAGTTAAGTTACCCAAAAAAAAAGGGTTTGGAAAGAAATTTTACTTGGGTAAGTAGTTCACACTTGGGCTAGCAGCACACGCTACACTAATCACTATTAAAAGCCCTGGCAAAAATAGCCAATGCAGCTGCCATCCCTGCACCAATAGCCAGGGCACCCTTCAACAACACCCATGGGTCCTTTTTTTTTTTTAAAAGAAAAAAATTCACCTCCAGGACCACCCTTTGTTTGACCTCCCATGTGAAGAAAATTAAAATAAAAACTTAAAAAAAAAGGTCCCATAGGTGTTGGTTGTGGAGGTTGCCTTGGCTATGGGGCAAGTGGGAGCATTTGCCATGGCTATTGTGGCCAGCGCATTTAATAGTGGTGACCCAAACTATGTTCACCCTTCATGTAAGGTAATGCCTGAGAACATGCCCAAGGGCAACCACCTAGAAGTATTTAGCACATCAAGTCATTGATGGTGCATTCACACTTGATGTTAAGTTAGTGTTAAAATGAAAATCTAGGTAGCATCCTAGGTGGCACCCAATGTCAAATGGGTGATAGCATAATGCTAAGCTGAATGTTAGCTTAAGATAAAATCTTCATGGGAAATAAGTTTAAGTCCTAAATGACTAGCATGATGTTAGGGGATTCAACACTAGAGTCCCTAACACCATGTGTGAATGGACCTTGACTACCTTACCTATTTAAACAATGAAACTATGGTATTACCTTTTCAGGTTTGGCATTAAGGTGTCGAATAATTATTATAATTTGAAGATTGTGATGGGGCGCTTGAGTTTTTGATTTTGAAAATTTGGGCACATAAGGATTAAATTCAATAACAATGTCAACATTTTCATTGTTTCTTGTTTTGCTTTTGGTTAGTTTGATAAAATGCTTCAAAACTCTGTTGAACTCATGGGTTCTAATCTGCTTTTCAGAATTTTGTTGGATTGGTCATGAGTTTGAATCTGGCTGCCTTATTGAATTTTTGAGATTTTCGACATTCAATGTTGCATTTTTCTGAAAAATTCGACAAAAGTGAAAATAATATAATTTATGCTAAACCTGAAAAGTTGCTACAATATTTAACTCTCACCCTCTGGGCCAATCATTATAGTTGGCCAATGAGAAACAATCATTTATTCTTGATAGATAGGCTTTTCCTGCTAAGGGTGCTCTCACAGCGCACCTGCAAATATGTAAATGTGTACCAGCCCAAAGGAGATTCGGAGAGCATTTCTGTAAATCTTCATTCAAAATGTATGTAAATGTGTACCAGCCCAAAGGAGATTCGGAGTGCATTCCTGTAAATCTTCATTCAAAATGTACTTCACACCAGCTACAACATTTCTATACACACAATGTCGCAGTAGCAATCTAATAAGCTCCGGATGCCTTGAAGAATAGATCTGAGAAAATCTTGATTTCATTGAGAAAATTTCATCTGCCGTGGCTGCATGAAATTTCTATTTCCACACGCCTCTTGTGTTGTCCTGTTGTTGAAAAGAGGCCATAAGTGTTTTCCCCTATGGCCTCTTTTCCACAATACGAGGACACAAGCGGCTTCTGGAACAAAAACAAAAAAACCATGAATCCCAAGAAAGGAAACGTGCAGACAGACAGACGGACCACCAGAGCTTTGCACTGGCAGAGAAGGTTCATGACCTTGGGGTCAGTGCACCTCCCCTCCGCTCTCACCTTCCTGGAAGCTGGAGCTCCAAAAGGGCACCCCAGGATGGGTCCGTTCCGTGCACCTCCCATCCCTCCCATTACGCGTTCGTGGAAGGAAACTGGAGTTTGTTCCAAAAGAGAAGGAAGCTGGAGTTCGTTCCAAAAGAGAACCCAATAAGTACCCCCAGTTTATAGTGGATAAAAAGACATTTGAATCAGCAATTAGGGGTATTCGCCTACCTAATTAGGCTATTAGCCCAAGTTGAAAATGGCCACAAACATTTTTGGAAATAAAAAAATTCATGCAGCCATTGAGAAGGCTTAACATGCACTCATGGGGGGCTCAGTTTTTTTCTTTTGGGTCTTAGGTGGATGGGGGTCAAGGGGGTGCTGGGGGGGGGGGGGGGGGACTACCCAATGTTCCCAAAAAATGGTGATGGGCCAATCAATGTTGCTCCTTAATTATTTTCTTAAAAATGTGGGGTCACCCAGGAATTAATTAGTATAAGGAATACACACATACACCAATTATCCATAGGATTGCATGACAAATTGGTTCCGTCATAACTTGTTTCAAGTCAATGCATGTGCTAGAAAAAGGTGGGGGCAATGCTAATTACATAACCTATAAATTACAATTGCTATATGTCATGGCCCTGAATTATTAAATGACATGCAATGGTTTGTTTGGTTTTGCTCAACTTTCAAGGGCTTTTTAATATAAAATGCCTTCTTGCTTGGTTGGTTTATGTGCATTGTTTGTTTCAAGTTTGTCTTGTTGCAAAGACTTGTAATTTTAAATGGCAGGAAAAAGCCAACAATGCCCATGGGGCCTTTATCTGAAATACATGCAACTTGGTCCAATTTTTTCTTAAAAGCTCATGGTGAGTTTTTGAAACCATTTTAATGGAAGCCCAAGTTTGGACTCTGCAATCTGGAGCTTATGTGCTTCCAAATGCACTTTTAGTTGTAGTTGTCATGGCCGACAAAGTTGACACTGTACATGCATAATAAAATGTACTCTCAACGTTTGGCTGGTTGGGGGTTAGTCAAGGTATTGGGTTCCTCCTGGTGGAGTTTGAAGACTTTGGGTGAACTTAGCTCACCTACACTTGTACAAAGTTTTTTTTTCGGCTTGCCTGCAAACATAAGAAATATATGATACCAACACCAAGTCTCTCAATACAATTTTAACATTAAAGTTATAGTTAGAGTCAGGCGATTAGTGGGCGAGAATGGCGAGTTTCGACATAATAGGGCATCGAACGCGTAACTAGGAATGAAAATTGGTTCAAAATGAAATAACTGGGACCCAAACTAATTTTTCCACCAATTTTGATGGTAAAACTGAGTTTCATCCTGCTTTTGGTTTTTCCTGAGCGCCTCCATTACTGCTACATATATTCTCACTGCTCCTACCTGTACAACTACTATAATTACTCTCGAACCTGGTGCATTAAATGCTGAGTTTCAGCATTTCATACTGAGATTTAATAAAATTTCCTTATTTTGAGGATACCACTGAAAGAGGGAGTAGGGGGTAAAAGAGAAGGTGACTTTACATACAACTCTATTTTCTGGGTTTAATATAACTTCTAAGAGACCTCAGTCAAAAAGGTGCTGGTTCACAATGGCTTCAAGGATGATCACCCTTGCTGACTCATGTTGGATTCCAATTCCCTATTGTTACTGACCATTGTCTTCCCTTCAGCCCTGGAGTTTCTTGAAGCTCCGAAGGCTGGATTATGTGACTTTTATGGAACGTTTTCATGATTGTTGTTTGCCCATCATATCTACTATCCCCACTCACATTCATGTGGTTTTCATGCAAAAACTTGTAATATTTGTCAATTATTTAGTTTGATTTTTGCACTAGTTTTTTTTTGTGAGTGGCTCCCCCTCCACCATTACCCAAAGTTCAAGATTCCCAGCTGATGGACACCTGTAAGTCATCTTAGCCTATAAATTTTAGGAGTGAGTGAGTGAGTGAGTGATAACCATGAAAATGTACCCTTTTGCGGAGTGGAAATAGGTTTCAAATGGATGGTGCATTGGTAGGTCACATAACCCATTGCATACAGGCACACATGGCACTATACGGTCATTGATTCCATTGTCACTGGTGTTCAAAGCCAGTGGATGAATGGTAAATGGTCAGGAAACAGTTTTCTGTTGGGTTTCAGTTCCTGAGCTAACCAGGGTGGTTAGCTCAGTTGCTTGTTTTTACTACCTAGATACTACCCACCTGCAAAGGAACAACCTTAGCAGATTGTTAGCAGGTAGGTAGTAATAACAGCCCTTACCTATGTATAAACTATCAACCATCTACTTACCTAGTAGTTGTTACCTGTTTTCCTACCTGTCTCTCTACATATATCTAAGACCTATTTCTTACAGAATGGATTACCAAGGAGAAACCAAATATTAACTCAGTTAAGGTTCATCCACAACTGAGTAATAATGGGCATCCAGTGGATGGTGCACTGGTGGGGTGCTGGTTCAGTGTGACTGCTACTAGTTGTGTAAATGCATGTGGATGCATAGGAGAGAGCTATCAACCATAGTGTCTCTTTCTATTAGGTTGTTGTCATCACAAATTTTGCCTCAACAGTAGCTTTTCATTATATTTAGGCTTACTTTAGACTAGGAGTTGAGGCAAAAGAATCTTGGGGCTAGTAGTGGGAATTTTGAGCATTTCTTGGCATGTTGTTTGGCCCCCAAGATATTATTTGTAATGAGTTCATGTGTAAAAGCCAGTAAGACTATTAAAAAAAAGACCAAAGCTTCAACTCATCATATATTTTTTTCTTTCCTGGTTTCATTCTTCTTCTCATCTTTGCTTCTTTTCTCAAGCTAAACCCTAAAAGTGAGATCAACCTTAAAAGTGAGATCACCATGCATGAACATAGACACATCAAATTTGTAACTCCCTCAATCATTCACAAATAAGCACAAAAGCTCAACAAGATGCTAAACCCTAAAAGTCAGATCAACCTTAAAAGTGAGATCACCATGGATGAACATAGACACATCAAATTTATAACTCCCTCAATCATTCACAAATAAGCACAAAAGCCCAACAAGAAGAGAGGAAAATGACAAAGGATGAAATGAAAAAAAATGAGAAGATATAAGGTTTGATTTAGAATTTATTTTGATCTTAGGATATGAATTTCATTTAAATAATAATAACTTATTACAGCAACATTGGCCCCAAGGGTTGCAAATTGCCCTCCCATGTTGATAGATATTCTTTTTCTATCTTGGGGCCGAGTCAGTGATAGATTTCATTTTCAACCTTGACTCCTAGTATAAACCCCTTGTAGCTGATCTCAGTCATTGCACCAATAGGAATGCTCAATTTGAGTTCAACCTTGGCCTTTACTCTTGGTATAAAGTGGGGCTTGGGCCATGGCCCATATTCCATCTAGTTGTGCTTACAATCTATAGGTCAAGCATTGAACAAATGAGAAGCTATGTGAGCTGAGAATCAGCAGAAGGTGACATTATCATTTTTCTTTTGGGAATGTGAGTTCTCCACAAGTTTTTTAAAAAGTTCCTTACAAAATGGAAGGCTTCTTAACATTAAACACTTACATACCATAGCGTAAGGTCAGTTTCCACATTGACAAAACAAATAATATTTTTTTTCCCAAAAAATTAATTCATTTTTTAAATATGAAATTGTTGAATTTTCCATGATCTATTATGATATTATCACATGAGTAGTGAAATTATTCAGAGCTTTGTCCCTATAATGGACGATACTTTCCAACAGTAGAAGAGCCTTTCTTGAAAATTGAAAGGCCTCAACATTTCTCAGAAGTCAAATTCTGCATTAGAATTTGCCATCCAAATACATTAAATAATTGTTTTGGTGGGTCTTCATGAGACAGCCGAAATGCAATGCGAAATAGATACAGCCACACCAATGACACTAGGTCTCCAGAACCGAACCAGTCCACCAAATGAGAATCCGAAATGTCAAAAAGGTGCAAGAAGAAGGGGAGTATTACATTACAGATAGAAATGAAAAAACAAAAGGAAAGCAATGACATTGTGTCTCCAGAACTGAACCAGTGCACCAAATGAGACTCCAAAATTTTAAAAGGGTGCAAGAAGGGGCAGGTATGACATTACGGATAGAAATGAATACAAAAGGAAACCAACAAAATTGCTTCTCCAGAAGTGAAACTGTGCGCGAAATGAGAATCTGAAATCTCAAAAGGGTGGAAGAAGGGACAGGTATGACGTTATGGATGGAAATGAATACAAAAGGAGGTTTGGGTGTGAAAGATATCGGTAAAGATCACAATGTATTTTGTAGTAGCCTTGGCCCAGTCTGTGCCCATCAGAACATCAGATCTCAAATCTGACATCTGACCTGATGATCAACACAAATCTTCTCCAATGGCCACATTGGTAAGTTGAGTGGAGGTTTGCCCATTAATCATGCCCAACAAGAAAAAATTTCTTCAACTTTTTTTTTAATGTATTGAAATTTAGGACAAAACTTCAAGTATGATGCTCTCACAACTCCAACAATTTTCCTTTTTCGCCTTGCTCAATGGCATATGAGGAGGAAGCATCGTCTTGTATGGGTTTCACTCCCTTAGTCTTTTATGGCGCAACCTTATTTTGTTGGTCGTATGATTGTTGAATTAATGATGTTGAAAAGTCTTTCCAAGCTATTTTCTTAAACTTCACAATCACCACTCATTCCTCCACCATGTTCAGCTCATCGTGTTTCAACAACTAGAAGACACTCACCAATGTGGGTTGTGCAAGTTAAAATAACATAGCATCTTAGACTTGTTACCTAAGTTCCTTGTCCAAAATCCCATATTAGAACTGAACAACATGGAGTTTAGTGACCTTTTGTGTCACAATGATCAACCTTCTTATTTGCATGTATGCCTCCCATAAGCTCTCATTCGATTTATGTTGAATTTTTTTCAAACTCCATAGTTTTTCCATCTAAAACCTTTAGTAAACATTTTGCAACTCTAGGAAGAATTCCACAATGGAGTTGAATGTTGGCACAAGGCCCCATCCACCAATGGAAAGGATGGCACCACCACTTTTGGTGGTTGTGCCATTATCATTTTTGTTTATATTAGTCAAATTGTTATTAGTTGTACTTGAAATTGTGGTTGCATCTGGGGTCGCAATAAGGTGACCAACACACTTAGCACTACTCAATCTAAACTTTTCTTACCAATTACAAAATTTTGTGGTGGGTTCCAAGAATTATGTGAGAAAACATTGATGGATCATCACATTATTTCAAGAAACCATCCTAAGGCAAAGGGGTCAATTGAATGGATGGTGTACATGATTAAGTCATGTTTGTGAAAGTGTGAATTTCAAAAGAGCCATATTAGAAACTAGGATCTATATTTACCATGGTCAACTATGGAGTATAGGTTTAGTTGACAAATTTTCATTGTGTCGCTTCCACCATATTTTTTATTGTTTGATCATGAACCCCACCTACCAACTTCAATTTGACAAGATGCAATGATAATAATTAATTTAGATGATCCAAATGTGTGGCTTTAAACATGTGAACAACAAGCACCTTTGTTTTGACATGTAATACTAATGGTTCTAGAAAGTTTAACAATTGTCCAACATTGAAGTGCATTGCATTATGCCATTATTTAAGGAGGTGGTTATTAGCCTTGAATCTATAGATTTGAACTTGTGAAATTACATGTATTTGTAATATATAACATCAACTATGTGGACGTGATTATGGGACATGTTATTTTGCATGTGCAAAAGGTGTTACTTTCCAAAGTGTTATTATTGGAATGATGAGATAGTTAGACCTAGAAAGACCATGTGCATAATTATATTTTGTGTCATCTTCATAATGTGAATGGTCAAATTTACTTCTTTTTCATAGTTATTATCATTAATTTTTTTATGTTTTTATTTGGCTAATAAGAGGACTTTAATCCCATATAGGGGGGTGGTTTGAAGATGTGGCATTATTTTAAATGATTTATGTTATTTGGTTTATGTTCAAGTGCATAACAATAGTTGTAAGTGCCAATGTGGTAACACACTATGACTATTAGGAATGTTAATGTACCTCTCGAATTAAAGTTCTAAAGGTACATTCACATTTAATGTTAAGTCAATGTTAAATGAAAATTTAGGCGACATTTTAAGTGGTACTCAATGTCAAATGGGTGATTATTTAATATTAACTGAATGTTAACTTAACATAAAATCTTTGTGATAAATAGGTTTAGGTTCTAAATGATTAGCTTGGTGTTAGAAGATTTAATACTAGAGTTCTTAACACCAAGTGTGAATGCACCTTAAAAATAAGTTAGTGCTAAATTAAGTTAGTGTAACTTAATTATGTTTTAGCTTGGAACCAATTCAACTATGAATTAGGTTCGAAATATTTCATGTTTGAAATATAATTTGAAATTGTGTGTTGTTAATCATTTTTAATGATTTGATATTTCAAAACATGCAAGTTTGTTGTTGCAAGTTTTTAATGTTTTTATGCAGATTTTGTTTGTGCACATTGTTGGGTGAATTTTATTATGTCTTTAGTTTGAACTCTTACAAGTTTTGTAAATGATAAACTTTTCAATTTGAAAATGAGACATCATTTTAAATTATTTATGTCATTTGATTTATGTGTGTAACACCAACAACTATTTTAACCCAAATTCAAACTTCAATCCTTCAATTAAAGGGTCAATCACAAACTAATGCACCTCATATCCTTCAATATTCAATCACAAGTGAAAAGTTTGTCATAAAGCCAAACACATTCATCAGATTTGAGAATTTTTCTTCATTTGGATGCATTTGATCCCATATTGAACCATAAGTTTCTTTGGGGAAGAAGAATTTCACCAATTGATGAATTTAAAAAAAAAGAAAAAAAAAGGTATCACCTTTTAAACCTTTCAAATATTTCACTTGCTAAATTTTGCAATTAAAAAAAAAAAAGGCTTTAGTACTATGTACCAAACAATAGAAAAGATGATGAAATTTTTTTAACAAAACTTGATTAAATCTTCTTATAGATGATTGTCATGTCAGCTATATCACAAAAGTGCAAAAAAAGGAAAAAAAACACCGAGTTGAACAACCGCACTTTTGTTTGCACTCTATGGAAGCTTCGAGCGAGAGGCCTAGGGACATGAAAGAATAATCCAGCTTGTGCCAAGCAACAACAACTCCTTGAATTTGTCGGAGTTGAGTCAAAGTGTGTGCCGAATACAAGAGCATTGTACCCAATTTGTTTCAATTTTCCCATCACTCTATCGTCATAAATAGAAGCCATGGCCAACAAAACGAGATTAAAAGTTGAACATGCTAAAAAAAAATTGCTTTTTGAGATTTTCAATAGCCATATTTCTATACACGGTTCAAGTAGTTAGCCAAAAATATAAACACATGTTTTCAAAATGTTGGTTTCATATTTAGCTTGTACCTGAATTTGGCTAAATCTTTCCTATGGTGATTGCCACTTTTACATCACAAAATTGACCCCAAAAAAAAACATTGATACTACTTCCAACCTTTTTGGTGTGTGGTTGGCTATACATATCCAAAAAGGGAAATTAAAAATGTAAAGTGCTGAAACTCAAAGCATTTTTGGCAACTCTCAATAGCCATAATTAGACCAAAAAAAAGGAAAAAATTTGTCAGATAGATAGATATGCATGGTTCAAGTAGAGTAGCCAGAGATATAGAAGCATGTTTTTTTTATAATATTTAATATTTAGCATGTAGCCATATTTGGCTAGAATCTTTCTAGCGATGATCATCACTTTGGCTAAATCACAAAAAATAGGGAAAAAAATCGCCAGATATCTAGGTATACATGGTTGAAGTGGAGTAGTAGCCGGAGACATAGAAGCATTTTTTTAAAAATAAAAATCTTTAATATTTAGCATGCAGCCATATTTGGCTAAAATCTTCTAGGGATGATCGTCACTTTGGCTACATCACTAAATTGACCCCCAAAATAATAATAATAATAATAATAATAACTTAAAATTAAAAATCTAATATTAAATTTTTTAAAAAAAAAGACCACATTGGCACTACCAAAAATCATAATAATGCTCATCCACAGCACATGGTCTTTTTTATTAAATCTTTGTCGATTTCTTTGTGCAAAGGGAACAACTGATTTTTTCAATGCTCA
>Ga0209611_10006313_pt1 | contig 19506 bp, 25 predicted proteins | sample S1TSphgellanicum_3_FD_187693 | JGI IMG/M metagenome (GOLD analysis project Ga0209611, IMG submission 187693) | Host-associated microbial communities from peat moss isolated from Minnesota, USA - S1T2_Fc - Sphagnum magellanicum MG (SPAdes) (version 2) | ecosystem: Host-associated > Plants > Peat... | reverse complement strand
ATTGTATTTTTGGTTGGGAGTTGTGTGGATTAAAAATTGCCGTTTGAACCGAAAACTTGTATCCCTTGCAAAATCAGGATTTCTGGATTCCGATCAATTTCATTCACGGGTATTGGACTTAAGCTAGTATGCAGCTAGTACAGATGCCTTGGAATGACGCTCGCGGACTCGTTCGCGATCGCGTTGTTTATTTACGTGCCTAACATACGAGTAAAGAGAAAGTAGCTTAACAACCCGTAAGATGCAGTGTTTCTTCAAGGTGGTAGATATATGAGTCAGCGTGATGGTTTTGCTAGTGGTTTTTTTGCCGGAGCTATTTTCGGCGGTGTAGTTGGTGGTATTCTAGGTGCACTTGTTGCTTCTCGACGCGATCCAGAACTAGCAGTAGAACAGGAGCGTCAAATGAACAATAGCTCTATAGAAGCTAAAAAAGCATCTGTCTCAAAAAGGCGTCAAATGAAAGCTTCCGAGAGTGAGGGTATAGAAATGGAAACGGCGAGGCGATCGCTAGAAGATAAAATTGCCCAACTCAATGCCACAATTGATGAAGTGAGACAGCAACTAGGTAATGTCAATGGCAATTCTGGTCAAGAAACTAACGAACGCTCCTCACTGCGCGAGGAGCTTCGCTAAAGCTCAATAAATCACTGACAAGTGAAAATCTGAGAACTGGCAACTGCAGGTGTGTGCGCTATGACAAATGCTCTATTAAAATCAATGAATAAGAGCAACTTTGACATTTAGTAGGAAACTGTCCCAACCATGTATTTACTGATTAGTACACTGATTACTTTCATAAGTATTTATCAGACTCTGCTGATTATTAGGGTTCTTTTGACATGGTTCCCCACGATCAACTGGTATAACCAACCATTTGCCGCTTTGGGCCAGATCACCGACCCCTTTCTGAATCTGTTCCGCTCCATCATTCCCCCGTTGGGCGGTATTGATTTTTCCCCCATGCTGGCGTTCTTAGTGCTTTATCTAGTCAGCAGCCTCCTGAGTGGTCTACCTAGTGCTATCGGGCTTCGCTATTAACAAGTGTGATCTGCAATTGGTTGAATTGAGGTAGGGTGGGCAATGTCCTCCCTACAACTTTTACTTTTAACAACCTATTTACGACGAACTTGAGCGCTAAATCCCGCTGCTTTAAACTGCTTCAGCTTTAATGGGGTAGGCTGATTTACAGGCACAGAAATTCTCAATTCAAAATCGCTGCTACCCGGTGGGATCTCATCAATCGAACCTAAACGGGTACGGTTTTCCATGATTGAGTTACTGTTAGCATCATAAATACGCCCAAAAATATCTGCATCATAGACAGTTTTATTGGTGGCATTTTCAGCTTTGCCGGTGACAATAAAGCAGTTAGCCGCCATTGTAGTACCACCACTAGTAACGGCTCCTTGCGCCAGTTCTGCTGGACACTCCTTATATGAAAGATTAGATAATTTAATCTGTGTTAGCGCTATAGCAGGGGGAGTAACCACCCACGATAGAATCCCGATAACGCAGGAAAGAAAAATCACTGTAAGAGAGGGCATTCGCATCAAAAACACCATAAATGAATTTAATCACCACTAACAACTATTCAAATCAAAACACCGCACACCCCACGCCCTACCCCCTACACCCTTTTTTTTATCAGTTTTCACCCCAGCATACCCCGAAATTACTCCCTAAGAGGGTTGAAAAGTTCTTTTTGACTTTTGTAATAATTAGAAGATTAAACCCTCAATTGCCATATAACTTATGAGTCCAGATGAGATTGAAGTGGCCCTGCAAGCAGCCTTTTATCGTTGTGATGCAGCTAGCTGCCCTCTCACTGATACGCAGAAAGAGATATTACTGCAAGTGGTTGAGAAAAATCAGGGAAGCTCTAATCCTAGTTTGTCGGATATTGACAATCCCTTAGACGAACTGATATTTGAAGAATTACAGGCGTTTTTACAGTTCGTCAAAGCACAAGAGGAACAAAATTGCTCGTGGAAAACACAATTACTGAATGACTGGCTGCACGAAAACGACTCTGGATCAGTACAATTTATCCGCCAGCATTATGGTTTGCAGTGGCTTAGTCGCGTTGAAACATATCATGTTGATCAGTATTCTCTTAAGAATACATCTAAAGTTAGGGTAGGCGATCGCATAGAAGTTTGCAATGCCCTGTGGGAGTGGGTACAAGAAAATGGTCCATGTCAGCCTGAATGGTTCCTCTGCACAGTGATTCGGGTAGATGAAATTAGCAATGGCAATGATTCCTCTACCAATTGCATCATCCGCTTCCAAAGTGGTGCCGAATATGAAATTCAAGGATTCTATGAATGGAATCAGTATAACTGGCGTAGACCCCAAAAGTAGCCTCTCATCCTAGACCCAAGTGCTGTCGTAGTACTTGACGCATTACTTCTACAGGAACAGTTTGCTGTTCCAACCAGATTTTTAATGCGGCTGCCCCTTGCTGGACTAACATTTCTAGCCCATCGATAGCAATTGCACCTGCCGGCTGTGCCTGTTGCAGGAATTTCGTGGGGTTGGGAGTGTAAATCAAATCGTAGGCGATCGCCCCTGGTGGGATCTGTGCCATTTCTGCTGCACTTAACGGGGACTCCTCAATATAAGGATGCATTCCGATGGGAGTTGTGTTGACTAGCAGGTTTGCTTGTGGGATCAACTTTGGTAATGAGTCCCATGTATGGACGTACAGATTAACTGTTAGCGGTGAATTACCCCAACTATTGCGAAATTGTTGTAAATTCTGCATGTTGCGACCAACTACATGAATTTCAGCAAAACCTAGCTGAGTACATCCTGCCACAACTGCTCTCGCTGCACCACCATTGCCTAAAATCACTGCTACTTTCTCTGTCCAATCTTGGTTGGGTGTCGTTTGCAATGGGGCGAGAAATCCTTCTACATCTGTGTTTGTCCCAATCCATTTGTTGTTTTTGCGACTAACTGTATTCACTGCCCCTACAGATTTGGCAATTGGTTCTATTTCTGATAACAAAGGTAATATTGCCTGTTTGTGAGGAATTGTGACGTTAAAGCCTACAACGTCAATGGTGGTAAAACCTTGGATAGCTATTTGTAAATTCTGTGGCTCCACTGGTAAGGGTATATAGACGTAATCTAGTCCTAAGTGGTTGAGCGCTGCATTATGCATCACTGGCGATAGTGAGTGTTTTACCGGATGCCCAATCACTCCTAGTAGTTTAGTTGTTCCTGTAATTACGTGTTGCATTTGTTTAAGATTTTAACTGCACAGAGATGAAAAATTTAGAGGATCGATGAGGACTTATCGGGTATGGGTGAGGTGATCAGTTTAGCGCCCAAAGGGCTGGGATACAATTATTAAAGTTCCTTAATATTTCGTAGGATTATGCAAGCAACTACAGCCCCCTCTACAATCCCTGTTCCTGGCAATTATTGGCAGTGGCGAGGGCATAGCATTTACTATGTAAAGGCAGGAGACAAACAATCGCCGCGTCCTCCATTACTATTGGTACATGGGTTTGGTGCTTCCACAGACCACTGGCGCAAGAATATCACAGGATTGTGCAATGATTTTGAAGTGTTTGCAATCGACCTTTTGGGATTTGGGCGGTCAGCAAAACCGAAGATAGAGTATAGTGGAGACTTGTGGCGCGACCAACTCAGCGACTTTATCACTGAAGTGATTGGAGAAAAAGCCGTATTAGCAGGCAATTCTCTTGGTGGCTACGCTAGCTTGTGTGTTGCAGCACAATACCCTAATGCATCTGCTGGTTTGGTATTGCTTAACAGCGCTGGTCCGTTTAGCGAAAATCAGCCTTCTGTTGAACCTGAAGCTTTGCAAACTGAAATTCAGTCTCCCAAGCAGGACGAACAGTTACAAAAACTGCTGGGTAACATTGTTAAATGGATTTTTCAGCAGCCTTGGGCGCGTTTTATCTTGTTTCAGTATCTGCGACAACCTTGGGTCATTCGCCAAACCTTAGAGAAAGTTTATCTTGACAAGAGCGCAATTACAGACCAACTAGTAGCAGAAATTCTTCGTCCTGCTTGCGATTCAGGTGCTTTTGATGTGTTTTCTTCTGTGTTTAGCACTCCTCAGGGTGAAAAAGTTGATGTGCTGCTGAAGCAATTAACTTGTCCTGTGTTGCTATTGTGGGGAGAAGCTGATCCCTGGATGAGTGCTAGAGAACGCTCAAAAAAGTTTCGGCAATACTATCATTCTCAATTGACAGAACACTTCCTAATGGCTGGTCATTGTCCTCATGATGAAGTACCAGATCAGGTAAACTCTCTGCTGCATGATTGGGTTTTGTCTGTTAGTCTGACTGACGGTTAAGGGCTTGCGTTATAACTGCTCACTTACAACTGGCATCTTCAGATGTACAAGCGAATGAGAGCAGTACACTAGGTTTTACACTCAACCAAACTTGGTTTCGTTGATCTTCTGTATAGCCAATCACAACTGCGCCTCTTGGTGAGCCAACATCAGGATACATCTGGGGTGTCATATCCCCTGTATCGACAAAATCAGTAATCTGGACAAGTCCTCTGACGTTTACATCACCAATATCGACGAAAATTCCGAAGGGAGCATGGTACTCTACCTTGCCGTGTATTAGCTCTCCTAATCGATACTTGGACTTCACTTGACTCCAGAAATCGTTACTCATAATTATTGGGGCTTTAAGACTCTAGGAAATTGGTTCAAAATATTTAGTAGAAAACTATCAGGTTTCAACGGGTATTGACACCTTAAGCTATTTGGCACAAATCTAATAATTCCTGTCTTGAATGAATTTTTTTGTCATAGTCGTAGATAACGCAATTCCATCGAGTAGCCAACTTACAGGCAAACTCAAGTGCTATTTGTTCACTGCCTAGGTTTTTACTGATATCAAGCAGGATATGAGTTTGTGGACTACTACCAAGCTGCTGCGTAATTAACTCAATTTCATCAGCATCAAAGTTTTTTAGCTCACTATTATCTAAAGCAATCCAAACATGGAGGTTCCCCTTAGACAAACATCCATCATACAAATTATCAGGATGCAACACTGCTCCTACTTGCTGTAAAAAATTAGTAAATTCCTCAGGCTTAATATCAGCATTGGAAATTAGAGAAATAGGTTCTGGCATTGATTATGCTCCTACTATGGACATTAATTCTAATAATTCCTCTTGAGTACGAACTACATAACTCCCGACATTGATGATATCTTGAGCCGCAGTTAATTTGTAATTAGGTGCACAGAGAATCACTGCTTTACTTAATGGATTTAAATCAAGATTTGATATTAGTTTTTTAATTTGCTTTAACTTGCGGGAGGTCTGGGTTGTTACCTCGATGATAACGTTAGCTGTTTCTACATCAATTTCACCGATTGAGCCATTCATACCCACTTCTTTATTGAAGCTTATTAACTCATATCCTGCTTGAATGATGGCATTAGCCACTATACCTTCTAAAACCTTTTTAGGGTCGCCTGAGTTAAGTGCTTCGTTAATAACGTCATTAAATGAGCTAACCACATTTTGATGATTTTACATTTCGTTACATAGTTGTAAATTTTCCCGCCCACCTACTTAGTATAGGATTGCACAAGTTCGTGACGAAATGAAAATGATGTCTACCGTTCGTAGTTCGCTTTAGCAGCTAAAGCGCAACTACGAACCAAAAAGTCACGAATTTATGAAACGCTGTACTTAGATCTGTAAGCACAACATTAATAAAATACAAAACGAAACAAGTACAAGCGGCTAGCCAAAAACTCTACAACTGGCTGATCAAACTAATAGATGCAGAATTAAAAATAGTTGAGTCAAACGCCAAAACCTGGTCAAGGGTGACCAGGTTTTTTGAAACTTACTGCTGTTCAAACAGTTACCGTTAAAAAATAGAATCAGTCAATAACTAAGGTGGACATGAACTTGGGCAAACTTAGCATGTTCTTGTTTTTCCGCTTTGGGATTTGGCTTCGCCTTTTTACTCTGACGCTATGCCACTCAATACCGATATGCTAAAGATTTGCTTGGGCTGATGACGGAGGACACCAGGTCATTTGCCCTGATTGGTTTGGTTGTGCCTTTGGGATGTCCTACTTATTAAGTTATCACCTCAATGAGAAATCACAAGTGTTTGTTTACTGAAGTTTACAAGTTGTTGAACTTTTCCATAAACTAGGAAAATTAACCCCACGCCCACATGACTGGACTATCGTCTAAATGGTCGGTGACGATACGCCCAATGGCGTCGATTTCTTGAAGTTCAGCCGCAGAAAGTTTAACGGAGGCAGCTTGTGCATTTGCTGTTGCTTGTTCGGGATGACGCGCACCGGCGATCGCCTGAGTTTGAGGTTGGGCTATTAACCACGCTAGTGCTAGTTGGGCAAGGGTACACTGATGACGATCAGCAATAGGGCGCAGTTTTTCTAAAGCTTGTTGGGCGCGTTCGTAGTTTTCTCCTTGAAACAGCTTATTCTTAGCACGGTTATCTTGCGGGTCAAATTTATGACCAGAATCGAATTTTCCTGTCAACAATCCCTGAGCAAGAGGTGAGTAGGCAAGGATGGAGATATTATTTTCGATACAATAAGGCACTGCCTCTTTTTCTACTTGCCGCCAGAATAGAGAATAAGGCGGTTGTGAGCTATCAATACGTCCGTACTTGGCTGCTTGTTCTAGTTGATCGCGGGAAAAATTGGAAACTCCTATCGCTCGAATTTTGCCTTGCTCTTTAAGGTGGTTCAAAGCGCTCATTGTCTCTTCTATCGGGACAATTTCATTATTGAACGAGCCAGAGGGCCAATGAATTTGGTAAAGTTCGATGCGGTCGGTTTTGAGGTTGTTCAGGGAGCGATCGCAAGCTTCAATCACCTGATCATATTTCAGATGGTTGGCAAAAACTTTTGTAGCATACTCTACAGAGTCGCGCACATCAGATAAAGCTTCAGCAACAATTCGTTCAGAATGTCCTTCACCATAAACTTCAGCAGTATCAATCGTGGTGATCCCAGCTTCAAAAGCTGCGCGGATGGCTTTAATCGAGTCAGCATCCTCAATTCCCACCCACATTTTTTTACCAGCTTGCCAAGTTCCCATGAGGATGGGTGTGATTTCCACGTCCGATTTACCTAAGCGTCGCTTTTCCATACTTAAATCCTGAATAATTACGGTGGGAATATTAAGTATCTAGAATAATTCATTTCCATCAAGCTTAGCTTCACAATAGAATTAGAGTTAAAGTAAATGCTTATGGAAGAATTGATTAAAACTGCCCATGCACTCAAAGAATGGGCAATTGCCGTTAAAGCCTTGGAAATGGGCGAAACAATCATGCTCCTGCGTAAAGGCGGTATCCACGAACGGGGTGGACGTTTCCAAGTTGCCCATCAAGAGGTTTTGCTCTACCCGACTTATGAACATCAACAGCCTTTCCTACTCCAGCCTGAGTATACTAATCATGTCTATCCTGTGACATCTGGCTGGCATCCAGAAAAAGTTCGGATCGGCAGTTGGGCTCAGATTACCGATATTTTCCCAGTTTATGACGAGTCAACTGTCAACGCCTTGCTCCCGTTCCATGTTTGGAATGAGTATTTTATTAGCGATCGCCTAAAATGGAAACCGCGTCAGCCTTTGTACATACTACTACTGCGAACCTACAAACTATCCCAAGCCCAAGAAATTTCTTATCGCGCCGAATACGGTGGTTGCAAGTCATGGATTGATTTAGCAGAGGCGATTAACTTGCACTCGTGTGAACCTGTTTTGTCTGACTCTGCCTACACCCAGCTATTAGCAGAGATCCGCAGCATCGTCGATGATAAGTTTTCAGAGGGAGCTCTTAGCAGGGAGCAGGGAGCAGGGAAACCCACGACTTAAGCCGTGGGATTGGAACTTTGACGCCGTGTTTCTCCCTTAAGAGCGCCAGAAGCGCAACACATCTTTTTTTTCAGTGGGCTTTAGACCCACAACGCGCATTTTTTCTGGTTCTTTACCCTGCTCCCTGCCCTCTGCCCCCTGCTCCCTTCTTTTGTCAGCTATCCAAACTATATTGCAACAAAACCAGCCCAAAAAAGTAGTCAGACATACATACACATTTTGTAACCACATATAACATTACATAAACATAAACAAAGAGGCTTGTTGCCATGTTTATCTTTTTTGTGTGTGGTTTCTTCTATTGAGGGCATGTGTCTTGAAGTGTACAAAATAGAATTTTTGGGCGAAGAAAGTACTTCCGAAGGGTAAGGGACGACTTGACAAATTTACGTTAATATGTAAAAAAGCAAAATACAAAGGAGTTTGCTATGCATCGACAAATGTGCTGGTTATCCAAGTCTGGCAATGGTGGGGAGAAAATTTTGCATTTGCAGACTGCACCTAATCAACCTTGGCGTCCTTACACAGCTTTTCCGCAACATGCAGTACCAGACTACGAAATACCAGGCGGTTCTAAAGGTTGGGCAACTTACCAAAAGCTATCAAAAGATGGTTGGTCTTTGGTACACAGCGCACGGGCAAACGAGTTTTCTTCATCATCTGTTATATCAAATCCACTTAAATAGTTATCTTATAGACTTGGAGACGCAGGGACGCAGAGTAGTTTTTACGACAAGTCATCATCATGATTTCATATGAGTAGTCAGTTAATCAAAATTACGACTAACGACTAACCACTACTCACTCCTAGGGGCCCCTTCACCGCGCGGATCGGCTGCTCCTTCTAAGGTTCCATCCGGTGTTACCACAATTGCATTAATATTACCCCAAGGTGGCATCTGTTTAATTTTATGTCCCCGTCTCTGCAATTCGGCAACTGTTAGAGCATCCAAACTATAGGGTTCCACCCTTAACTCATCTGGTAACCACTGATGATGAATGTGGGGTACAGAGACTGCTGCACCAACATCCATATTGTATTCCAATACATTGAGAATAACTTGCAGCACTTGGGTGATGATAGTACTACCACCAGGCGCACCAACTGCCATGCGGAGGCGTCCGTTTTCAGTCACAATTGTGGGAGTCATGCTGGAGAGGGGAGTTTTGCGGGGTGCGATCGCATTCGCCTGATTACCCACCAGCCCAAACACATTCGGCACTCCGGGTGCTGCGGCAAAGTCATCCATCTCGTCATTAAGTAAAACACCTGTTCCTGATGCCACCACTCCAGAACCAAAGCCGTAGTTCACTGTAAAAGTGAGGCTTACAGCATTGTGCTGCTCATCTACGACATTAAGATGACTGGTTTCGGGAGATTCGGTAAATTGTGGCGGATTTTGAACCGCAGATGCAGAGAAGTCCAAGCGGCGGCTTCCCGCAGGTATCAGAACTTCGGGACGCAGATGATCGCAGATCAAGGCATCTAGTTGTCTGTTACATCCGCGTGCATTGGCTACAGGGTGTGGTGGCAATTTTGGATCGGCATTACCTGGTAGAATTTGGCTAAACCGCAGTAGGGTTTCTCTATCTACTGGCTTGACTTCGCTTGAGGGTTTGGCCCGATCCAGATTAATTTCTTGACGCCGCGCTTTAGCATAAGCGGGGCTAATGAGTTGTGCTACAGGGATTTTGACAAAATCAGGATCACCCAAGTATTCTGAACGATCTGCGTAGGCAATTTTCATTGCTTCCACCATCAGATGTAAAGCATCTGGGTGATGCCATCCTAAGGATTTCAAATCGGTGTCACCAATAATATTTAAAATCTGTAATAGGTGAACTCCTCCTGATGAGGGTGGTGGCATTGAGCAAATTCGAGCTTTGCGGAAATTGCCACAAACGGGAGTGCGCCAGATGGGTCTATAAGATTTGAGGTCTTCTAGAGTCATGAGACCGCCATTTTTTGCCATGTCTGTTGCGATCGCACGGGCAATATCTCCGGTATAAAAACTTTGAGGATTCTTGGCAATTTCTGCTAAAGTCTGAGCTAAGTCTCTCTGAATGAGCCTTTCTCCGGGCTGATACAATTCGCCATTGCGTGTAAAAATTTCCCGTGCTGCTGGATTCTGGAGAATAATATCCTTGCGGGTTTCGTACTCCTGTATCGAACGCCATGTCAGTCTTTGACTGAGGATGAAGCCACTCTGAGCCAGGGCGATCGCTGGTTTAACTACGTCTTGCCAAGGCAGTTTACCATAACGATGATGAACTTCGTACAGTCCTGCGACTGTTCCTGGTGTTGCCACTGCCAGATAACCGTTAATACTTACCTTTGGACGCACCTGACCTTGTCGATCTAGGTACATATTTTTTGTGGCTTTTAGCGGTGCGCGTTCTCGGAAATCAAGCGCTTTGATTTCGCCTGTTTTTGACTGATGCAACAGCAAAAAACCGCCGCCACCAATCCCGGCGGAAAAAGGTTCTACTACAGAAATTGCAAAAGCTGTAGCTACTGCTGCATCAACTGCATTGCCACCTTTGCGTAACATTGCAACACCCGCTTCACTTGCTAAGGGATTAGCCGAAACCACCATTCCCTTTTTAGTGCGTAGGGGTAATACAACGGTAGCAGATACTATTTGGCTACAAAAAATAACTCCTAGGGAAAAAGCTGCGATCGCAACCCGCCCACATTTGTGAACTATATGCATACTCACACCATTTGTTTATCTCTCGTCCTTTCGCTCCCTGGTAGAACTAGGGAACGAGATCTACTATACTAATTTTGTAATAATTCAGGAATCAGGAGTCAGAATTTATCAGGGTTTGGTATCTGTCTTGACTCTTCTTAGACGGTGACTGTTATCTCCCGATTCTTTAACAATTCTGACTTCTGTATTCTGACGGATGTATTCTTATACCAATTCTGTATGAGGCTGCGCTTTATTTTCCCAGAGTTCAGGGTCATAAAAGGTCAAAAATTCGGCGCATCTTCATGAAGAAACGGTATTACCTAATTTCGACTCACAAATACAAAGCCCCTTGTCTTACCTGAAACTGAATCAACTGTTGCCATTGCCTTCCATAAATCTGCCGTTTTTACCCATACTGGCGGATATTTGTAACGAGAAACATCCAGGATTAAGAATCTGTCTGCTTTTTCATTGTATGCCGCTAACGGAGAAATATGACCACCTTTTTCTTCACCAATTTCTTTACGTAAAAAATTAACTATGACAAAGTTATTTGGCTGTTTCAAATTCTTTGCCACTAGTTTTCTGAAATCTTCTAGGCTAGTGTCAGCGGCGTGGTAAATCTTGACGTTAACGCCATAGCTAGCTAATAATTGCCCCAACTGATCTAGGGTCATGCCTTGATGAGAAACGACATCAGGACTGATCACTTGTCGGGTTGCTTCATGATTAAAAAAGTTTTCTTGAGTAAACACATGATAGGGAGAATACTGTGGTGCTTCGGGTGCTGGAATTTCCAAGCTATTCAGCACCATCACGCTGCTTGCTACTCCACAATACGCCTGATTATTTTGGGTGACAAACTGTGTACTGAGGGGAAAGAAATCTTCCCGCGCTTTACTTTCAATCAATAATTTCTCACCTTCAGAAGAGTTGAAATTAATCAAGTTTTGTGGTAGTTTCAATGTTTGTGCGAAAACACTACCACCAGCTAAACTCGCGCTGATAATTAAAGCCCTTAAATGTATATTGAAAGTTTTGATGACAGCATTCTTCATAAATTAGCAATCTAAGAAATCCAAAGAATATAATCTCATACAAAATTACCAACAGATGGGGTAAATACTTGAGTTTGGACTAATTGGCATTCAGCAGCGATCAATAGAACCCACATTACACACTTCATTTTAAACTACATTAAGTAGTACAAAAACCAGTAATATTTGCTGTCTGTATCAAGTATAAATACTTCATAGAATCTGTGGGTTGACGTTGATAAACAATACCAATACCACAGCGCGATCGCAGCATACTCCAAAACTCTAATTTTTTTATCCAATTAGAAGAAAAAAGTGAGAAAATTAGTCAAAAAGCTAAAAAAATCAAAGCGAAAAAAATGAATCTTGAATTTGAAGAGATTGAAGTAAAAAATGCGCGATCACTTAGGAATAATTGCTGGAATCTTTGATGAGATAGGAATAGTAGAAAAAATTAATGATTTACTAGGAACTGATCCAAGATAACGAGTCAATGTAGGAGAAGTCGTGAAAGCAATAATTCTGAATGGACTCGGATTTGTGTCTAAAGCATTATATTTATTTTCACAGTTTTTTGAAGATAAATCCATAGAACATTTCCACCGGAAATGGAATCAAAGCCTCTGATTTGAACGATGACAAATTAGGAAGAATTATGGATAAACTATACAAACATGGATTGACTGAATTGTTCCTAATAATTGCCTTAAAAGTCATCAAAAAATTTGAAATATCGACCAACTATAATTTATAAAATTAGCTGTAAATTGGGAGAAAATCAAGAAGTAATTTTGGAGAGGCAGAGACAAGCTGGGAGATTTATTTTAGCTACTAAGATCTTAGAAGTAAAAGATTTGAATGCTGACGAATTGCTGAAAGTATATAAACAACAGCAATCTTGCGAAAGAGGATTTAGATTCATCAAAGATCCTTTATTTTTTGCGGATAGTCTTTTCGTAAAAAATCGGTTCTTGCGTACTTAGCGTGCTAAACTTTTTGAAAAATAAGCTTGAAACCCTTGCTGGGCTAAGATGACAGCCATTATTTCCTGCCTTTTATGTCTGATGATTAAAATTTTGGCTATAAGCGCCTGTAAGCCTTGATTTTAAAGCAAAGTTATCGACTGTAATTAAAAATTTAGCACCTTAAATACGCAAGAACCGGATGTTTACCATCAGCCGTCAGTGGTGGTGGCTACGAACACCCGTTCTTCGTTTTTTGGCTTTGAATTTGTGCAATTTTATTTAATAGCATTTGTTCTGTTTGTGACAAAGCTGCTAATTTTTTAAGTGTTTCATCCTTCTGGAGTAACACTTTATCTAAATACTTTTGAAAACAACTGCCGTCTATTACTGATTCAATTCTGGCATTATATTCTTCGTCTGCCATTATTCTGCCAGCCATTGCAGAACTTTCCAGTTCGTGCAATTGTTCAACCCAAGCATTAATTTCTTGTTTTGTCTGACTATTGTTAGCTGAATAAGTCATGATTAACTTTCCTTATAAATTTGATATCTAGACAAAAATAATCTGGCTGCTCCACGGGTCAAAACCATCTCCCGCTCGTCATCAGGATTTTCTTGAAAACCCATACTTAAATAGAAACTTTTAGCTCTATCAATTGTCAATACCTTAATCACACCTATGATTTCAGTATTGATGACCTCCTGAACTATTTCTGACATTAACCATGTTCCTGCTCCTTTAACTGTTTCTGGAAAGGTTATCCCTTCCACACAATTCCAAGGTGGGGTTGTAAATGGGTCAATAGACAAATAATCTCTTTCTTCAGTATAAGGATATATCAGACCGTTTAAAAAAGAAACTATTGCACCTGCCTGTAGACGACCGTTTGTGTCTCTGACTCCCCTGAACAAAGATGCGTTCTCCGAATTTATGACTAAATCAGCTAAATACTCAACTTTTGACACGCAATCTCCAAATTTTGTTCTGATAATTCTACTCCTATCTCCATCGAAGTATAAGTTGATATATTGTAATGATTTGTCAACCCAACTAATTAATTCATTTTGTGTTACTGGGTCTGCACCAATTACATAATTGAATCTGTTAATGCCAAAAGTATCACTCATTTATAAACTTTAAATTGTTACTTTAGCATATCAGGTACTGAAGAACCCGAAATTCTTTTAAAAGACAGCTGAATAAAGGATTAAGTTCCACATATTTTCCAACAAACAGGAATTGCTCGACTGGAAACACGCTTAAAGGGAGAAATATGGCAAAAAAGAGGTGTTTCGACATTCCGTGAAGCTTTGACTCCAAAAATTGCGACATTAACAGGCATGTTGTCGCTTCCTGTAACATTGATTTGAGGATTTGGACGGTAAACAATTTGCTGACCCAGTCGTCTCTTGACTGGGCAGATCCTATAATAAGTTGTTAGCCTTGCGCTGATTTCTCCATTTGCTTTCTCAAGCTGAGAGGTCTCATGTCAGTCCATACTTCTTTAACGTAGGCTAAGCATTCTGTCTTAGAACCGCTATAAGCTGCATCTTTCCAACCAAGGGCGTTCTCTCGGTCGGCAGGCCAGATGGAATACTGTTCTTCGTGATTCACGACAACTTTGTAGATCGTTGTGTCTTCTTGGTCATCTCTATTCATGAGTTGTTCCCTGTAAGTTGATTAGTTTTGAGACTTTACGAGTTCATCTGACTCCAGTATCGGCTCAAGATGTCCGTTGCCTTCAAGCGTTTGAAGGTCGATATCTGCAATGCATCGAACTTTCACGTAGTTAAGCGTCAGGTCACCAACCAAATGGACTTTCCCTATTTGGTGATCAAAGTCAGCTTCCCCCAGATTGGAAGCTTCCCGATTAAGTCTGACACCCAGATCTGTGCCTCCCTTAGTATTTGTGAATTTAATATGAACATAACCTCGGTCAATGCTCTCTTTAAAAGCTGCGACCGTTTTCTCGGGTTTTAAGCTTGCCTCAACGGGATGGTTCCCTTGAGATAATCGTTGTACTAGCTCGTTCATGGCAGTCTCTCCTTGTTTCCTAAAACCAAGTCATTAAGACTTGCTGTTGTCTTGACTTACTGATGCACTGACCTCTATGGGCTCAGATGCTCTAACCTCTATAGGCTTGTAAACTGGAATTTCAAATCCCAGTGAGATTGTACAAAATTCTTTCCATTCTGGAGTGACATGATCAAAAATAATATTTTCATCTTTGAAGATGCCATCTGTAACTACATAGTTTTCTTGGAGATAAAAAAAGCAGTCATCGGTTAGCTCCCGCTTAACCTCAACTTCTTTTCCATCTACCTGCTTTTTTTCTTTTCTGACATTTTCAACTTGCTCAGTCCACTGACTGAACTCACGAAATTTCTTCAGTGAGTAAGCTTTGCAGTATTTTCCCATGGTCGCCATAATACCTCAAAGTGAAGTTTTTGTAGAGGTTGTGATTTGCTTACCTTTCGGTTGTACTTTAAATAAGTATAAAATTATTTTTCATATTTCTCAAAAAATTTCTATTCATGTAAATCATTGACTTCAGGATTTATAATTTTATCAGTACAGTTGCAGAACGTTAATGGAGTTGTGCATTGTATGCATAGGTACTCAAATTTTGTCAACTACACTGTCTCTAGAGAGTGCTTGTCATATCATAGTAATAATCCGGTATGCGGGAAACTCAGTGTCTTTAGACCTGAGAGGGAAGCGACACGGGCAACTTTAGCCGCCTTGAAAATTTATTTCCATTACCGCCTTGGGGTTACTTAACTTGGGGTGCTATTGTGAGCCAGCGCTGCAAGAGGGTTTCCCTCTGTACTGGAGTTTAGACTAAGGCATGAAAAACGACCCAGCACGGCTCTCGTTAATAACAGACTTGCCAAAAGTATGAACAAGCTTTGATATTAAACCGCAATAGATGGTTCTTTGCGTGGCTTTGTTGCTTGTTTTTTAACAGTAGGATATCGGTTTTTACGGGTACGAGGCTTTCCCGGTTCCCAGCGGGCGTGACAATCCTTTGAGGTTTGGGTAGAGTGGCTGGTGTATCAATCGCCCTTCGGGTTCGCAGTCGCTACAACGGGGGGAACCCCCGCAACGCGCTGCTCACCGCTAAAACTCCGCCCAACGCTGATCGCAACTCTTCCAGGGGTCAATTTATCAAGGGATTTCTGCCAGGGTAAAGGGTTATCAGCAACTTTCCTCATGGGCTAACCACAACTCCCAAGTCACGCCTAGGCATTAAGTCACTCCACCGTTCACACTGCTTGGGAGTACTCAGTTTTGGAACAGAAAGCGCGTAACTCTTAAGATGCACATTTTATAACCCTTATACAGCAAGGCTTTCAGAAAGTGAAAAAAATGTGCATCTTTCATATGTTGCTAGTGGCGATCGCCGCTAGTTGGAGGCTCAGATCTTGCACCATCGTCTTATTGCGAAAATCAAAGCCCAAAAGCCTTATGATTAGACCTCGTTGCAAACTGTTCAATGGATGACTAAATAAGACTGCTGAAAACATATCTACATATAGGTTTCAAGATTATGGGCGATACTGGATTTGAACCAGTGACCCCGTCCGTGTGAAGGACGTGCGCTACCACTGTGCTAATCGCCCAAGAATTCCAAAAGCTAACTAAATCAAGCTTTTTAGATAATTTTTAAATAACCGACCTCAGTTGTCTCTAAAAATCATGATGTCAGATGATGTCAGAAATAGTCAAGGCAAAAGCATAACAGAATCATTAAGATATATTAATAGGACTTACGCACTATACAAATCGACCATCATGTGTATTAACGGAATTCGGTCGTTTCAGGCTGTTAGTGACAACCCAAGAATAGGTAGCGTAGGCGTAGCCCGCCGCAGGCATCGCTCGCTATCGTAGAAAAATCAAACTGAAAGGCACTGAAAAAGCCCGCCCCATACTTGATTGTTTTTGTCAATGCGTAGGTCCTATTCTTTACAGAAGTCGTGCGCGAGTATATCTTGAACAACCTCACGAGTGCTGGCGTTTCTTAGGTTGCATAATTGATGTTTTTTGTCAATGCGTAAGTCCTAGATTATTGTTCCAAATTAATCGATTTTCTACGATTTATATTGCTTTATTGACTGCAAAACTAAAATTCCTGATACTAACGTAGTTCCGTATAGAGGTTCTGTATAAGATGTGTCCTCATTTTGGGGGAGGCTAATTATTCCCCGACTTGAAACTTCTTGAGAATCTTGTAAATCTTGGTTAAAAAAAGCATTTTTAAAGAATACTTATTAAAAGCATAATCAAGCTTTAATACTGTACCACTACTGTATATGAGGGTACTTCTTGCTAGTCATATCATGATTGACAAAAAAAGAAAATGTTTAAAGTATGCATCTATTAGTGCAGCCATCCTCGGGCTTGCTGGAGGACCGCTAGTCTCCACCGTTGCAGTTGCTCAGAACAGCCAAGATGCTAGGACTGCGACCCCCATCAAACACGTGATTGTGATTGTTGGTGAGAATCGGTCTTTCGATCATGTCTTCGGTGCCTACCAACCGAAACCAGGCCAGACAGTGTCTAATATCTTGTCCAAGGGCATCATCAATGCTGACGGCACACCTGGACCGAACTTCAAAGCAGCGACTCAATACCAAGCCTCGCTGACCGATACATTTTCGTTGAGTCCTTCTAACAGAGAACCCTACACAACACTGCCAGCGCCTAAAGCTGGAGGACCGCAAACTGCAAGTGACACAAGTCCTCCTCCCTTCGCGACCTTGGCTGCGGCCCAAGCCGCTCAACCTGCACTGCTACCAGAGGACATCGGGCTCCTACTCACAGGTGCTACTGGGTTACCGAGTGGCACTGTGGATACCCGAATCGCGAACGTAAATAACCTGCCAAACGGCCCCTTCCAACTGACTCCTAGTGTGCCCTACGACGCTTACGCCGCCAGCCCTGTACACCGCTTTTATCAGATGTGGCAGCAGACTGATTGCGATGTCAGCCATGCCAGCACAGACAATCCCAGTGGCTGTCTTAAAGATCTCTTCCCATGGGTAGAAGTGTCTGTCAGTGCTGGCAGCAACGGGCAGCCGTTTTCGAGTTTCACAGATAAGGAGGGTTCCACCTCCATGGGGTTCTACAATGTCAACACCGGAGACATGCCATACTTCAAGTCTCTGGCTGACAATTACGCGCTCAGCGACAACTACCATCAGCCTGTGATGGGTGGTACCGGCGCGAACTCAATTATGATCGGTGTAGGTGACGCTCTTTGGTACAGCGATGGTCAGGGCAATCCAATCACGCCGCCTCAAAATGAGATTGAAAATCCTAATCCGCAGCCTGGAACTAACAACTTCTACACACAGGATGGTTATTCGGGAGGGACCTACACCAATTGTTCCGACACAAACCAGCCTGGGGTAGCACCAATTGTCAATTTCCTCAATTCCTTACCTTCTAAACCAAAACCTAACTGCGCACCCAACACCTACTATCTCCTGAACAACTACGATCCTGGCTATTTGGGTGACGGAACAGTTGACAACGGCATTACTAACAGCGGCTTCGTTATTCCACCATCTTCAGTCCGCAACATTGGTGACGCCTTGTTGGAAAAGAATGTTTCGTGGCGGTACTATGGTGAAGGCTGGAACCAATACGTGAAAAATCCCACCAGCAACACCAATGTTTATTGCAACATTTGCAACCCATTCCAGTACTCAACGTCGATTATGGCGAACGATCAGGTGCGGACAGCGCACTTGAAGGACACCACGGATCTGGATAACGATATTAACAACAATACGCTGCCAGCAGTCTCTTTTGTTAAACCTGGTGGCTTACTTGACGGTCATCCGGCGTCCTCGAAGTTCGATCTGTTTGAAGCCTTTACTAAGAAAATTATCACAGAGGTTCAAAGCAAGCCCGACCTCTGGAAAGACACAGCGATTTTCATCACAGTTGACGAAGGTGGTGGATATTGGGATTCTGGTTACATCCAGCCAGTTGACTACTTCGGCGACGGAACACGGATACCCCTAATTGTGGTATCACCATACTCTCGCGGTGGTCGCGTTGTCCATACATACTATGACCACGTCTCCATCCTGAAGTTTATCGAGAAGAATTGGGGACTTAAACCACTCACCAGCCGTAGTCGTGACAATCTACCCAACCCTGTGACCTCCGGCTCAAATCCCTATGTGCCGACCAACGGTCCCGCGATTGGCGATTTGACCGATATGTTCCGTTTCAAATCTAGTTTGCATGAGCACGAGCGTGGAAACTATTAACTGGAACTCCAAGAAATAATTTATCCAAGTTAAGGTTGTTGACCGCGAACGGGGTGTAGGGTGTGGGGTGTCTGACTTTTCACGCCATCTATCTTATAGTGGGCTGGGTGTAGGGTGTGGGGTGTGGGGTGTGGGACATGAGAGTGCATGGTTCGCTTGGAGGGTTTAGGGAAGTCCAATTCCGATTTCCCCTACACCCTACCCCCGACACCCCACACCCCACACCCTTTTCATAAACTGCGATTGCATCTCAAATTGTTAACGCAAAGAGAGATTCAGGCATGCTACCTCCTTTACTTTTTCCATCTGTCGCATTCTTTTTTTTAATTGGGATAAAAATAATTAGGAATTAACCGGAATTTGAATACTGGTACGTGAATAAGTAATTATATTAGAGATATTTCAAAGACTCTCTAATTTATTCTTATGCGTGAGGGGTGTATTTCCCAAACGCCAAAATATTACTAGAGGATTAAATTATGTTTTCTGAAGGATACGCAGGATTCTAAGCCTATTAGCTGTGAGGGGTGTATTTCCCAAACGCCAAAATATTACTAGAGGATTAAATTATGTTTTCTGAAGGATACGCAGGATTCTAAGCCTATTAGCTGTAAGGGGTGTATTTCCCAAACGCCAAAATAT
>Ga0209611_10006311_pt1 | contig 19508 bp, 17 predicted proteins | sample S1TSphgellanicum_3_FD_187693 | JGI IMG/M metagenome (GOLD analysis project Ga0209611, IMG submission 187693) | Host-associated microbial communities from peat moss isolated from Minnesota, USA - S1T2_Fc - Sphagnum magellanicum MG (SPAdes) (version 2) | ecosystem: Host-associated > Plants > Peat... | reverse complement strand
TTGTGTGTTGCTTTTCTCACACTCTAGTTTTATTCTCCCAATGTCGTTCCTTTCATGCTACTACTCCTCTCACGTTGTTTTTCTCACCTTGCCACTCCTCTCACTTGCTATTCCCTTTGAGCTACTCTTCTCACATCGTCGCACATTTCAGGTACTTGTTAACCTACCTTTTGTTGCTCTTTTCGTGTTATCATTGCTATTTTTCTTGCATTGCTGCTTTGTTTTGCTTGGTTAGTTTGGTACTTCCCCTACCCTTGTCATGTGCACGTTGGAGCTTGGAGCTTCAACACTAACTTGAGCACAAAAGGTAAGTTCCATTGCATATTTTCCTTTTTTTTAGTTGCAGCTTCATTTTTTGTAGTTTTTGTTCTATTGTTTTCATTTTGTTGTTTTTTGTTGTTATTGTTGTTGTTGTTATTTTATTTTATTTTTTCATTTTGTGTTGTTTCTTTTCATTATGTAACAATTTTATAATTGATGTGCTTTGTCTTTTTTATAGGATTTTATAAACTTAAACATAACTTATAAATTTTTTTCACCTAGAAAACCCATACGTTTTCCACCTTATAATCCTTAATCCCTAGACTTTTTTTCAAAAATTAAAAAAATACATATCTTATTTTTGTAATTTTAAAAGATAGATTAGATTTTGTAATTGCTTGTAAATGTTAGTTTTTAGTCTTCAGTTATTAATATTTAGTTATTAATCTTTGATAAGATCATAAAATTGTTTAGTTTTTTTTGCTACTCATCGAGGCAATAATTCTTCATCACAAAATAAATTAATTTTTAATCACAAATCTAAGTAATAACGGAAGAATCTTCTGAAAATGAAAATACATCTGATGTGTTTATGAATGAAGTAAGAATAGAAGATGAAATGTTACTAGAACCTAAAAAAATGGGTAGTCTTCAAACAAAAGGAAGTAGGAATCCAGAAATGAATGAAAAGAATTTTAAAATGTTACATGCACAAAGAACATTTTAGAAAAGAAATAGCAAAAATGCATTGTGTTGGGCATTTTATTGTGTTAATGATAACAAAGAAGTTATTGTAATAACTCCTCAAACTATGCATTGTATTCTTTGTCATAATAATCCAATATTGAATGTAAATCCAAAAATGCAAACTAGGAAAGGATTAATCACATATAATACAACTAATGGCATAGCTACATTAAGGAAACATCCTAATATTTTAAAAATGTTTGAAGAAGAAATTAATTGTCCTTTAAAGGAAGATGAAAGACAACCTTCCAAAAAGAGACCAAATGTTTCTTCTAATTCCATTTCTTATTTTTTTGCTGCAAAATAACCTTTTAAGAAAGATGATGCGTAGCAAAAATAAATTTTGGAAGATTTGACTCTTTTAATTATCAAAAACCATCTTCCTTTACATTTAGTAGAAAATAGTTAGGTAAAAAAATTTAGTATGCATTTATGTCCCATAATTGTTTTTCCTTCCAAAAAATAATTTTCTAATGAATTATTGCCTAGATTAGTGGAAAAAATTAAACAATTATATGTTTTACAAATTTTAGTAGAATGTCATTCTACAACTACAAGTTTTGATTTGTGGATGTCAAAAGTTGGACATGATATTTTTGCATGGGTGATAATTTTCTTAAGAAATGATTAATAACCAAAGCACATTACCTTTGGTCTTTTTTAACTAGTAGATACTCCTAAACATATTTTGGCTAAAAAGTTGATAGAATTGTTAGACAATTATGCACTAAGGAAAAAAATTATTGCTTATGTCAAGGATGAAGGATCTAATCTGAACATTATGATTATAGTTCTAAAATCAATTGTCAATTGTGATATGTTGGGTTTGGAAGAAAGTTTTTAGGGCACTTCTTTTGAGCATGAATTTTCCAAGGCTTACCAATATGTTACAACATTGGAAAAAATTGACAAAGATTTATGATGTGTCAATCAAATCTACTCAAGGAGATTTGTAGAAATGCATAACTTGGCCCCAAAAATCTAGAAATGGTAGGCAAGAATGGGAAAAGGCATGTGTAAATTCAAGTCTTCCTTCTTAGAAATTGAATATTCCAGTGTAGACAAAATAAATTTTTAGTTTTTTAAACTTTTTTATGTGCACATTTTTGTTAATTTTTATTTTGCATAACATTTTTTTCATTTTTTTTCAATTGCTATCATGCATAATATAACATTTTCTTTTATTGTTACAAATTTTTCAACAAAGTTATCCTTTTCTAAGAAGCTTTATAGTTCAAAGAAGTAATTATATTATGTTACAGCATGAAAAATTTTGTGAAAATGAATGCAAGTGTACCACCTCCTTTGACATGGCACATTTGTCGCATCATTGTTGATTATTTTGGCCATGTTGTGTCTACTTATATTTTGAACCAATCTAAGGGTCATTAATTGTTAAATGATGCACTAAATTTTGCCATATCCATGAGTTTAAAATTTAGGGATGAAATTGATTATGTAACCTTTGACAACTTAATGGAAAAAGATGGAAATGTTGTTTATGAGTTGTCATGTTTGGCCTCCAACATAAAAAATGAAGTTATTCAAGTTTTGAATTTTTTTCTTTCTTTCTTAAAAAAATATGAAGAAAGGAAGGCCCATAATATGCTTTCTTTAATGTTGGACCCTAGGTTTGAGACTCTTCATCTTGTGTCCTCACTTATTAGTTGTGAACAAGGTAAGGTAATCGTTGAAAAATATGACAAAAAATCTTTATTTCCTATGCTTTTGAAATGTTATTATCATTTGCATCCATTTGTTGAATCTAAAAGAGGCGTTGTTGATCAAAGGGTTGAAGAGGATAAGAGTTTGAATATCTTTGAAATGACAATAGCAGAAGTGAGCCAACAACGAAATTGGTCAGTAAAGAGCTTCTGATTTTCAGGCATTATCAAGTGGGTGTTAAAGACATCGAATGTCCACTGCAATGGTGAGAAAAACATGAAAACATGTTTCCTACAATTGGTTTTTGTGCTAGATAAATCTTAGGAACAATTAGATCTCAAATTGAAATAGAAAGAATATTTTCATTAATTGGAATTCTTACTAATCTTAGGAGATGCCGTTTATAATCAAAAGATTTGGATAAATTGATTTTTGTGAGCAAAAATTGGCCCAATTTTCCTAGGATAGGTTGTAAATCCCCTCTTAGTTTGGCAAATTTTATTGAAAATGATTTTAATTTAGAAAAAAAGTTTGAAGAATTTGAAAGAGCTTTTGAAAAGGACGAAGTTGAGGAGTTATAAATTTTGAATATTTTTTTTCCAAATTTCCATGTATTTTAAAGTATTTTTTAAGTTAAAATTTATTTTAATTAATATTAAATTAAATAATTATTAAATTAAATGTTAATTTCGAATTTAAAAATTGGGTGAATTTGGAAAAAATAAAAATCCTAAAAACCTAATCAATTCTCACCAACCCAATATATATATATATAAGGTTCTCATAACATAATGTAAGAATTGAAACTAGCTGGTTTTCCCAAAAAATGAAAACCACCCAACATTGGTTATTTCGTAGTAGTCTCATTTGTGACATGTACCGCAACACTCATGTACTTGTTTCCCACATAATCCTGCTAGGACGTAATCCCTAAGCACATAAATAAAAGTTCATGTACAAATGGAAAGTTTGATGACATCAAATGTACCCCACAATATGATCCACCCAACACATCTCATGACTTTTCACATAAATTAATTAGAAATAAGTCTTTTTACAATCTAACTCAAGAAGTTTGACAAAAATAACATAGCATTCTAGATAGTTTATCAATACGACTTTAGTAACAAGACATCACAAACACACCAACCTTGCCAATAGATAAGATGTTGTACATCTACCTATTGTGTCCACACTTTGAACACCCAAAAAAAATCCGTTCCAATTTAATGAACCCAAGGGTAGGGCCCAACAAACTAGGCCTAGAATACAACCTCTTTCGAAGCTCCCAATCAAATGGATACTCTCTTCCCAACAAAAAATTCAACCTCAACAACAAAATTACAAAACACCTAAAACATCATAAATGACCTACCATTTGACCATTCTTGAAATCCTTAAAGCCTTTCATCGCATCCTTGATTATCAACCCCTACATTTTGTTTATATACATGCACTCCTTTTATTGAAGCTCATGGCACAACAAAAATTGCATAACCTAAAAAAAGAATAAGGTTCTTCACATAAGGGTTTAACCATCCATAAAACATGAAATCCTAGCTCACCACCACACCAATAATTTACCACCTTGCTACACAATAAAAATTTGAATAACCTTAGGTCTATCGTAAGCATCTCCAAATTGGCAACTTTTATTCCAATTGAAACATCTCCTCCTTAATGGAAGTCCACCAAAGAAACAATGCAAAAACATCACACCACCCAAAATGAAGAATACAAAAACACACCTAGCGTCACTAAAACAAACATGCCACTTTCCATAACTTACAAGAAACAAAACAAAGGAAAAACAAAAAATATTAGTTTGCATCACCTTTTCCCATCTCCATCAATTGTGAAAAGTTTTGTTGTGTTCTACTTTTGGCAATTGATAGTACTATTCCATTAAGTTTGGGCTTCATCCCTTCACTTTTCATCACATGATGACCAAATTTTTTAATTAAATTGATTTTGGGATGTTGGCCAATGATGCAACATTAGAACATTTGGGGGAAGAAAATCACTATTGTGCAATTATTTGAAACTTTAAAAAATCATTGGTTCTGATTTTTAAAATTTCATAATCAAAGTACCATTGGTTTTGATTTTTTGAAAAAAAAATAAAATCAAAGAAGCATCAGTCCGCAATATTTCACAAATCTTAAAAAATTGTAATTTTATGAAAGAACCAACCATTTTATCATTGCTTGTTTCATTTTTCATTTTTTGAAAATTACAATTATATATGAGAATCAAGTCTTTCATTTTCTTGAGAACCATGGTTATGAACCCAAAGAACCACCCTAATAACTATTGGGGTTTGTTCTAGTGTTGGGTGGCACTCACCTTTTTTCCAAGAACCTTAACAAGTTTCAAGCCGATTCTCAAATGAAAATTTGTGGGTATCATCAATAGTGATATTCATTATGAAAACTTGACCACTAATTTTCACCATGATAAGAACTAGCTCAATGAAAACCTAGAGGGTATAAGAAAAACCTTGAACTAAAAATATGATCGAATACAAAAAAAATTAGGCATAAATTTATGAAAACCAATTTGACAAAAAAATTGGCTATATTTTTTTTTCAACGTTTTGAAAACTTGAGCAATTTTGTAAACTTGAAAAAAAAAATTAACTTGGCAAATTTTTTTAAACAATCCTAAGAATTAAATTTAACAATTCCCACAAAAAATTGAAAATTGCCCCAACACTAGTCTATTCTTGATTTTAATAAGTACCCGACATTGGTCAAAACAAGTATTACTTGGAAGAGGTTGAAAGTTCAAAACCATGATTGGTTATACAATGCAAACATGGATATATACATTTGAAATACAATTAAAATATAGATTGAAAAATTAGAGGGAAGTTGACAATGAGAAAGGTAGGTCTATAAGGGGAGATGATTAGGTCTATGGACTAATTGAGGTGGGTTGTAAAGGGAGACAAGTAGGTATGTAAACCTTTAACAAATACATAGTGTTTTTACATTATATGAATAAAAATTCCTTTAATGTGTTGTATTGTTCAAGAACTTAATCATTGGTTCCATGCACAAGAATTCAAAAACTTTCAAATTACACAACCCACATGGGGGGAAATGATGAAAGTCAATCTAAATTGTATGCATCACATTGAAGCTTTCTAATTTATTTGTGAAACAAAGGATTATTATATAGTACAATTGTTTGAGCCACATGTTGGCCTAGTTAAGTTTCAAGATAAAAAATTCAAACAAATTATTCAATTTGGTAATATCCTTTATATGTTTAAGTTTGGTTATATTTGATAAGTTGCAATATTGTCAACATATCATGTCATGGAAAATGCCAAGCACATCCAAACATGTTTAAACAAGGTTTAAAGGCAAAATAGGTTGATGTTGTGGCAATGTCGAAGCAATGCAAGCATGTTGGGACAATCTTTGAATTTTTAATTAAAAGAATATCAAAATTACAAGACTAAAACCAAATTAAGATTCAAAAGAATTAAGCTTTGAAAATATAATAGTGCATTTGGTATGTTGGACATTACCTTAGATTTTTATCGTCACAATTGGCATTGCCTTAATGTGTTTAAAGTTCCAATCCTACCTAATTTGTTAGGCCCATTCCCTAATGCATGTTGAATCTAGATTTTTATGTTTTATTTCCCTTACAAATGTTAGGCTAGTGGGTTTTCTCGTTCCATTAATATCAAAACAATTAACCAAAGACTTGAAATGCATCATTAGACATTGAAATAAATGTCCCAAATGTTAACCATGTTAAAACACTAAAGTGATTTAACATTGATAGACTATGTTGTCACAATTTGTGCCTTTGTTATCAACATAGGCCAAAAGGGTGAAACACAGCAAGGGTGAGCCACTTTTGTCCAAAAAAAAATCATGTATAACAAATATGATATTATGCACTAAATAATTATGAAGAAAAAAATTATGAAATTTTGCATTATTAAGGTGTATTTAACATGAAAAATTACAAATTTATTATATTTTAACGTATATATTGAAATCTTTGGAAAAATATTCAACATTAAAATGATTTACCTACCTACCTCCTACAATATATACATATAGCCCAAGTTTGATGACATCACAAGAATTTGTTTTTAAATGGTGGGGGTTCAATTAATGAATAAGAATCACACTACATTTTTTACCTTCTTTCCACAATGGGGGGTGGCCAAAAGGAATGACAAGGCATGCAATGACTTTAAAGGGGTGGGGGTTTTTCCATAAATAAACACTAACCAGCCAAAGAATATTAAGTTTTAATAAACAATACACCTTTATGGGATGGGGATAAGTGGGTAAAAAGATTCATAATATGTGAGTTTTGATTGTGTGTTATAGTTTTAAATCCTCTTTTCACTTTTCATTATTGTGAGGTGGTGGAAGATCATATGGTGTTTAATTTTGACCTAGTTTGTTTTATATGGTTGTTTCACTTTAACTTTTATTAATCCATAGTAAGTTGCAACAATGAGGAAGGTGTTTGATGTTTTGAATCAAACATTGACATGTTTTATAATGGTGTGGGTAGCATTTGCTCAAGCTAAGATGATGCCACTCAAAATATTGAATTTCATCTATTGCCAAGTCATTGAATTTGAAATTTTTGTCATAGTTCACCCATCATCTCCACTTCAAATCCAACAAGTGGTTTATTTGTTTGACGTGTTTTTAACTCTTAGATTTCTAAAATTTTCACAACATAGGTGATGTGAATGTTAACAGGTTTTTAAGAAGCTTGAGTCATTTAGGAATTAAGTATTCACAAATCTAAACCTTCAAATTCAAGTACAAATCCTATAGAAATTCACTTAGCAAAATTTTAGCATCCTCTCAATGTAGCAAAATTGATCATATTTGACAATAATAAGTAGCAATAGGTTTGTGTAAAAATATTTTTTTGGGACAAATATTATTTTCCTTTTTAAAATTTGGTTTTTTTATTTTATGTTTTATACAAACAATTAGAACATTAATTTTTAAAAGTCAATATAATGTGGTAAAGTATGTATTATTAATCTCCAAGCATAATGATCAACGATCAATTAGGGTAAAATGTATTGGAAAAAAAAAATATAAACAACATAACTTGTTTCATAAGTAAACAAGGACATTACATATGTCCACCTTCTTTGCTTTAGGTTGTGTAGTTCTTTATAACATTGAAAGTGGATGAATTAAAAATTAATTGAACTTTGTACTTCTTTTCATCCATTGATTTTAGGAAAATACAAAATTTCAATATTTAATGAATCAAATAAAAAGGTGACAAACATACAATGACTTCAATGTTGAAAAAAAAAAAAGAATTTTCCTTAAAGTGGTGTCCTCAATGTTGTCTCAAGTATTACATGTTCAGAAAAGATCAATAAGGTTATATATAAGGGTTGAGATTAGAGTGAAAATGCAACTAACTTTCTATCAAGCAATGCTTAGAAGAAAAGTTTTTGGCTATTGGCAAAATTTATTTTAAATATGTTTATTCATAACAAGACATTACAATGAAGCTTCATTGCCAATGAACTAATGAGAAATCATGCCCAACTCAAATATGAGTCGGAAAAGTTGAAGAATAAATACATTGCAAAAAAGTAAATGGGAAAGTCACCAAAAATGCACCTTTGAAATGGTGTTGGTTTGATCACGTAGATAAAATTCTTCTCAAGAATTGCAAAAGTAACTTGTTTGTCAAAAGGAAAGGACATGGGAACACCAAAAGGTAATCCCTATCAAGGTGTTAAGGATGTTGATCATAACGTTAAACTAAGTGCAAATAACTATCAACCCTAGGAGACACACCATCTTCTCCCATTCACAAAACACCAATTTTGGCTTTATGGAACACATGCAAATGCATCTCTATTTATTCTTTGCACACATGTTTGTTGTCAACGAGGTGTTTATAATAGAATGATGTCAAAGAAAAGTCATAGGAATTTTGGAGGTGTGAATAATTTTGCTACAACATTAGCAAACTTGTAAAGTCTTTTAACATGATAAATTTTTTAAAGCTTGTAACTTAGAAGGAGATGTTGAAATAACATGCATGCTTATAAAAGAGTTTTTTAGATTCACATATTTAGATTATAACTCTTTTTGCGTTTTTAAACCAAAAATATTCAAGAAGAAGAAGATGTTTGGAAAGTAATGCATATGCTTGACTATCTTTTGAATTACATGGCATTGTAATCCAAGTTTAATATGAAATTATATATATATATATATATATAGATTCAAACCATGACAACCGTATGTGTTGTGTGCTACTTAGTGAAATGTAATAGTAAATTATCAAGCTACATGATTATGTTCTAACCATGATGCAACTAATGCATTCCATATTGCTTCTTTAGCCTCCTTTCTTGCATCATATTTTTGGTAAGTAGGAACTCATTGACCATAAAAACTCACAAGTCATTCTCCTTTCTTATGAACACCATGCACCACCAATTTCGGTATGTCAATCAATTGACAATTTAGTTGTGAATAACACAACATGTCGTAATGATTTTGTTTCTTTTATCAATTCTACAATTAAGATTCTTCCAAATGTGCCATTTATTTTTCAAAATTTCAAAATTAACTTGAATGAACAAATGGCCATGATTCATTGAATTATCAAACCACACTTTATCAAGATCATTTTATCCTTGAAAGTTTTCATCAATTGCACTTGTAATGGGTAAGTTATATCACCAAAGAAGTAAGGATATACTTGTACATTCTAAAAACATCAACTACATGTTCTATTCACATTTCTTAACACCTTAGTTCCCAATATATACTACTTAATGTGAATGGTACACCATTAGTAACTCCCCTAATGTTGAAATGTTTAAAAAATAATTATCATAATCACATTCCCCTTGTAAAATAATGTTATGGAACTTTTTGGGATTATAAAAAATTGCAGTTAATGCAATGATTTTTCTATTAGGTTTTTGAAACAAAGGAATGTGAGTCCCATTTATGAAACCAACAATGTTTTCCAACTTAGTAATATTTATAAAGTTTTTGATGATTGAGTGCAAATATGTGCTAGCAATGAAGAAGGACCATGGCAAAGTTCACAAGTTGGCCTTAAAAAAAAGAGAAATACATAGGTAAAAAAATTACCTAAAAATTAAAATAAAATCACAATTAATTTATTGATCCCTATAAGTTGATGATTATCTTCCTAATTTAAAAAAAAGACCCCCCTTCCTTTAAAAAAAAATGTGGCCCTTAATTGCACAACATGGGATAAGAAAAAAATCATGTGTGTGGTCCTTGGTTGTGTAAATAGGCCACTCTTTGCCAAGTCAATGGTAGTGGGGTTGCACATCCAAAGCATTTTCCATAGGCGTGTGTGGCCCAACTCTCATGAACAATTAGGTGCCTTATCCCCTATTGGTTGTTATTTCCAAAATCATCAAATAATTAATTACTTTCACAAAACCTAGCATGGGATCCTCCTCAGAACTAGTTCCTACAACATTTTTTTTGACCTATAGATTACCCATTTTATTGTTTAAGTTATGGGGGCTTTGCAAGGGTTAAAAAAGGCCTAAGGGGGTTGTAAATTAAAGGTTAAAAAGATACGAAGCTATGAGCTATATGGGGGTTTTTGAGTTTTTGGTTTTAAGGTTTATTTTTTAGGGTTTGTGTTTGGTCTCCTTATAATTAAGGTTTCTATTTGATCATTTTCAAATTTAAATTTTAAGGTTTAGATAATGAGATTTGAAGGGGTTTTTTTTGGGGTTTTTAGCAGGTTCAAGATTTGATATTTTAAGGTTTAAAACTTGTGACTTTAAGGTTTGGTTTTAATGTTTATGTTGGTTTTTTTTTAGGATTTAATTTTTGGGGTTGAATTATTGAAGTTTCAATTTTAGGTTTGAGTCTGTTAATTTAAGGTTGACTTTTATAAATTATGATTAGGGTTTAAAGTTAAGGTTGTAAGAAATGTTTTGTGCTCATGTAAATTTTGAAATTATGAACCACAATTTAGGTCTAGAGTTAAGCATGGGGATTGTGGATCAAAACTAAAGTTAGGTTAAGGTCTTGGTGTTTAAGGTTTGATCAATAGGGACTTTGGTAAGGTTTAATATAAAGTTTAAAGGTCATGGTCAAAATGACTATTAGGGAATGATGTGTAATTATAAAATGGGATTTGGGGTTTTAATAATTAGAGTGTAATTAAGGTTGGTAGGTAAGAAATCAATCACAAGGATATGGATTTATGTATAAACTAAATATGAGAGAAAATTTTATGGGTTTCATGGGCTCATGGGGACTATATAAAACATAGTTCAATCCAAAGTCTTCCAATTTTTATTTTCATTGGACACACAAGATGACATTTTCATACTTAAACCATGATTCTTCAAATTGTGATTGGAAATCTTCCTCAAGTGGTGAAGAGATGTTTGATGAAATGAACCAAAATGTTCATATTTTTTCCAATGTGCTTTCATTGTTTTTAGCTTTGAAGAAGTTCCAAATGACAATGAAGATGAAGGGATTAAGTAATCCATTGATTCAACATGGGGTTCTAAGACATTGTTGCCACAATGTAGGCCACATTAACATTATTCAAAAACTTCACTAACTTCACATTAACAGAGTTTGAAGAGTTGACAATTCACATAATTTTAATAATTGTTAGGTTCACAAGGTGAACCTTCTTACTCCCCACAATTTCATAATTAAAAATAAGTACAATTTTAAAGTTTAGGTCTATTTTTAAGGTTTAAGGAGAATAATCTAAAATTTAAAAGTTAAAGTTTGAATTTTTGAGCACCATGGATGCTTTATTTATATTGACACGAATTACTTCAAATCCTACCATGACACAAAAAATTTCTATTTCTCAACAATTTACTAAGAATGGTGTTAATATTTCACCCACAAGGATGAGTAATTTGATTATTTTTTGGGGATTTGGGCTACATGAGCAAAGAAAAGTTCATTATGCAAAGGATAGGGAAATAATAATTACCATTGGATGTGAACCATGATGCAATATGATGGAAATGTTTCATGAAAATGTTTGATCGCACAAAACAAAATTTTTCCAAGCTAAGGTTTTTTTCACCAACTATTTATATTGACAACAAATGGACCTCTTGTAAAAAGTTGTTGGAGGTTACAACCTCAACTCGTGTTGCACAAGGGTGAGTATGAGACTATTAATTGCATGTTTAAAATTTCTTTAACTAAGTTTATCTAATTTTTTTGCTAAAATTGCTCTTCAATTTAACCATCTTTAAATTATTAATCTTTACCTTATTCTTTCTCTCTAAATATTCATTTTGCATGTTAATAAGGTATCATGAACATCAAAATAACTAACCTATCATGTTTTTGGAGTTCATCATTGTTATTTCCCTTTTGGTCAATTTTGTAATAGGGGTTTGTTTTTTGATGGAAACAATTATAAGGATAAGGTTAAAAGAGGTTGCACTAGTATTAATTCAATCCAAATTACTAGGAGGAGGGTTAGGGCTAGGAGATGGGGTTAGAGTATAATAGTTAATGAAATTTTGTCATTTTAAAAATCCATTTTGGGTTGCACACCCATTCAAGGCTTTCCAAGATTCTAACACTTCATCACATTGCAATGTCAATTGTTTCACACCTTCTTCATTTGAATTGCCTATTTTCAACTTTTTAAGGTTTCTTGCAAATGGTCTTTTAGGGTTTCTTTGACAAATAGGGTTTTGGATAGGTCACATGTTTTTTTGTTGGTGCTATAGGTGACAAAGTGAAGATGGAACAAAATCATTAATGTGGTGAACTATAAGGGTTTCACAATTTGTTAAGGCACCTTGTCCCAATGGGGTTGTTTTGCCTTGTGCAAGGCAATTGATTCAAATTATTGAATCTCTACCATGAAGTCATGATGTTTTGGGAAGCTTCCCATTCCTTTGAAAAAAAACAAACTCGCCATGCACAATATTCACAATCAGAACTAAATAAACAATCACTAGAAACACCATTCAAGTTTGGGGACCAAAATCAAGCGGATTAAAATCATCACCAAAAAGATCATAACCATTTTAAATAATCACTATAAATAATCAAGAAGAAGAGGTCATTTAAGAAACACTTCATGAAAAAGTAATCATTGGAAAAACAATCAACATTATGAACCATACAAGGAAGTTGCAAGATTAATTATATACATACAAAACTAGAATACGTGTTTAACACGAGTTGCCAAATGAGGATCAAACTTGACAAGGGAAAATGTGCTTGAATAAAATACCTACAAAATTCCCCAATACCATATTGGATAAACCAAATGTGTTGTAGACCTTATTAGGGCTTTTTAAGATGAATTACATGCATACATATACAAAATGGGTGTTTAGAGAACTACGCAACGAAGATCAAACTTGACAAGGATAAATGTGCAACTACAAAATACCTATAATACCCTTCCGCCCCCTCAAGGCCAGAAAGGATATGCCAAATGTGTGTCAAACTTGACCCTAGCTTTTAAAGATCAATTACATGTATATAGAACCATAATAGGTGTTAAGGGAATTATTAATTCATGATTAAACCTCACAAGGGCAAATGTACATCAATGAAATACTTGTAAAACCCTCAAAGCCATAAAGGATATGCCAAATGTGCATCAAACCTCACAATGGTTATTCAAGACGAATTTCATACATATATAATTTGATTAGACCCTAAACAATGTGCTAGATAAGGATCAAACCTCACAATGACATATGTGTCTCATTAAAATTATATTTCCAAAACTTTCAAAATCATCAACGTCAAAATCAAATGAGTAAAAAGAGGGACTCAAAACTTTGGCCATGCTCTAGTTTGACTTCCTTACAAAAAAATCAATTGTCGAAATCATCAAGTTTTAGCAAGTCACCCACCATGAGGAACATTTTTAAGCATGTTAATTCAAACATCTCAAAATTTCTGCCCTTACGATTTGTTTGATGATAAGAAACATTATTTTAAATTTCATAATCTCAAATGTTTTTCATGCCATGATATTGCCTACCATTGAATATCAAATATTGTTTACTCAATGAAAATGCCACATCATTGACAAGGCTGTGAGCATGTGTGTGAAGATATGTTCAATGATAAAGGTATCGATGATACGAAGGAGTAGATAATCAAGGTTCTTCTATGAAAGTTTCTAGCTATGGTTTTAGAGATGAAAGATTCCTCAAATTTCATCCTCAAATTCTAGTGTTATCAAAGGTTTTAGCTATGGTGGATGGCTACTATGATCAAAGGCCCCCTCACATTGAGGTCTTCTTGGAGATAATTGGTTTGGAAACCTTGAAAAAAAACTCTAATAGAGTTATCTTTAAAGTCACTCTTTCTTTGGGTGCTAGTTTTTTACCCTTATTTCATCCCCAATTTGAGTGTGGTTGTAAACTGAGAAAAACTTTGGTAACCTTTCAGTGTGGTTCAATTCAGAAGATTTGCAGGTTCTTTTTCTGACTAGGCTTGAGTGATTGAAAAAATATGCGCACCAGAGAGGGTGCATGTTAGGCAAATCCAAAACATTGTATGACATCAATAATATAGATCCTGAACTCAACCATATCCATGCATTCTACTTCTGAAGTCCAAACAATAGCCTGTATATTCCACACACTACTCCAACAGTCTAATGTGTGTCATAAGTAGTTGCAGATGGCAAAAGACATGTCAGATGTATACAAGTCTGAACTTTGAAATCGCAACATTCTGATTAACTTGCACACGTAAATCTGGAACAACCATCTCATTAAGCAACAAGACCTGGAACGAAACAGCCTTTTTTAATTGTAAGAGCTATCAAAGTGAGCATACTACAAATATTTGCTTGAATCTTAAATCCTGCCTGGTGCACAAAAGAAATGGTCTTCCCTGCTTTCAACTGAGAGGAATAAAAGACCTCAAGAAAAGTCCCTTCCTCATTTGAGGCAAAAAACATCGAGACACCAGAAGAGGCATTACAACATGTCAGTTTACTTCTTCTTCTTTGCTGCATCTGAAGCCTTTGTCTGCACAAAATAAAACAAACCAGAATAAATTTGCAGACTGTACAACAAATCCAAAGTTCATAGTTCATACCTCAGCAATCCTGAGCATGTTGGATCAAAACTAATAAAGGTAAACTGTGTTTCATCAAGACTCATTAGTGCATTTCACTACCATATTGAGGGCAAATAGGTCCAGCCAAAGGAATCTACTGAGTAAACAGCAACAAATGTCAATGTAAGTGCCTCCTGTTTGTTTTGACAACATATATCAAAACAATCTGCTTGCAAATCTGACTCACATTTAGGGTGTAAGATGATCTTGATATTAGGGCTGAGGGGAAACACCACTCTTGATGAGCCATCACATAATATGTGAACTTGCTACGAAAGAGCAACTCATCATTCTGCAAATTACACAAAGGGTAAATATAACACCTAACATGGTGAGAGAAAAACAGTACCTTCTTGACACCTCTGATCTTCTTTGCCCTGTTTTTCCGTTCCTTCATTTGCTTCCTTGATTTCTCCACCTTTGTTGCCAACCCATTCTGTGAAGAGACCCCCAAGAATACATTAAAACAGGAGTACCTAAAGAACCTAATCAACTGGGCTGCCCTGTGACCAGACAAACTGTGGGCAAAGAACAGGACAATTGTGGTACAAACTGTGGAGCAAACTAGTGTACAGGAAGAATTACACACTGGTTTAATGACTGGCTCAGAGATTAATGACTGGTTCACTCTCCCCTCAAATATTCTGCATCAAGAAGTCATTAGTCTCCGAGCACCAAGAAGCAGAAAATGGCATACCCGGATGAGGCGATATTTGGGCTCAAATTTCTTGGCAGCATCAACACTGTCATAAATGAGGCCAAATCCTGTTGACTTGCCACCTCCAAACTGTGTTCGGAAGCCAAAGACAAAAATGGACTGAGGGTCACGCACATCATAAACCTTTGCAAGTTTCTCCTTGAGCTCTGCCTGTAACAAGAAATTCGAGAAACCCTTAAAGAGAAAACCCCTTATAGGCACACAGGACAATATAATATTGCTAAAACATTGCAGAACCATAGCATTCCAAGGTGTGGCTGGAAATAAAACAACACAGCATAGCTTTCATACTGCTTTTTATTATATTTTTCATGGCAATAGTGCTCTTCAAAAGGATTGATTGACCATTGAGCACAAACTAGTGAACCCCTAAAATCAGCAAATCTTGAAAAACTGACAGGGATTTTTCCATCCTTCTAATTGTCTGCATTACAAACAAATATGACTGGACACACTGGCCAAGTCAAGCTATACTTAAATCACCAAAAAAATAGAGAAAACATATGGCATTTCCAGCTGGAGCACACCTTTGAAACATTGGCACGGCCAGGATGAAGAACATCAATAACCTGCACAGTCAAACACACGATCTTCATAACTCCCTCATACAGAGCAAGGCAAGTCACAAGTCTAACATCAGACAAACGACTGTCAAAACCAGGAGTGGCGGGATGAGCCCCTTTTCCTAAATTTTACCATCCTAGAGAAAAGTACTTATGAATGTCATCTTCGTCACACAACATCTTAGAAAAACATGATCCTACATGCGGAAGTCTGATATATCTACGCTCAGAAACCCTACACAATGAGAACAGAAGTGCAAAAGAAAAAGAATCGAGACCAGTATCACTCGTCTTCACTACACCCAATTACTATAAAAGTCGCGGGAGAATATGTCAAAAACAAAAGCACTAAGATCATCCTTAGGACTCCGTTACTTACTAGCGGACTTCGACCCATTCTTCCTACGCACTCCTTGAAAAGAGCCTTAGGGAGCAATAGCCACCACTTCCATAACTTGCAAAATAATTGGAGAAATCAAGTCAACGTGATTCTTCCAATAGTTGGGCGGAAGAAAGAAGAAGAAGGGAGGAAAGAACAAAACCTAAAGGAAAAGAAGGCTGTAGAGTGTTACTTACAAACTGCTTCCGAGCAAGCAGACGGTTGGTCATGAACTTGCGCGTACGCACGGTGCACGCTCTCTCTGTCATATTTACGCCGCTGCAACTGACTCCCGCTACTTCTGCCGCTGCTGCGGATCTTAGCAACGAGCTACAAAACGAAGCGCGGAAAACAAAAGACCCGGATCAGAGAGAACAGCGCTCTTTCTAGAAATCCGCCTTATCCCCAAACCCTAACTCTCAAAACCCTAATTCTTCAAACCCCAGAAAAATACAGGGTCGCACATCCGAGCCATCCGATTATCCCACAAATGGAAGATCTGGACCACAGGATGGTCCACCACCTGTCTCATGCCTAAGCCCTAATTCTCCAAACCCTAATTTTTGTCTTCTTTGTTTTTGTTGTTTTTCCGGGTACAATTGATTCTTTCATCGTCTCTCACAGTTTCTTTGGCATCTGTAGCAGGGCGATTAAGAGTACAGTTTCCCCCAGAAAACTTTCTTGAAGACAGTCACCTCTTTCTCATTTAAGCATGTGAGTGGGGACTTCAGATTCTTCACCTGTCTGTTAAGTGATTTTTCTTTGTCATGATCTTTTCCGCATCCTCCAGTTTGAGCCCCTGCAACATGAATTCATGAATCACATTGTGCACTTGTGTGATATAATCTTCCACTAGATGATGATTCGCAGATCAAACTCTATACTGCCATTGCTTGCCATATCTAGAAACACCACATCCTAGAAAATTGAGGAGAGCGTTTATTGGAAACATTTTAAACTTGATTGAGATGCAGTGTCCGATTGTTGAACTAAATGTCATTGAGAGATTTGTAAGAGCAACTCCACTGGTGCAGTATATAACAAATTTTGGATGAAGAAAAGTCAGAACATGTGGGGTTGGCTCAGCAATATGGTTTTGGCCCAGCATTGTGGCACAGATTGTTGAGACTGGCAAGAAGGCACAACAAAGCCTAAGACCTGCTGCTGTTGATTGCCTAGATGGTTTGATTTGTCCAGGTGCATTACTATTAATAGTCTCTCACATTTTGCAGTCCTAGTTTCAGTTTTGTGGGCGGGGTCAAGAAAAGTAAATAACTAATCTTGGATGTAAGAAAGACAGTTGCAGGGCCATGCTGAGCATGGGTGGAGCTGGTCTGAGAGACTTGCGCTTCATGAAGCATTTGCAATCAATTTTGTTGTAACCACACACACTGGGTGACAGTGTTTTTCCGGCTTGAGAACACATGAAATGATCTCATGCTGTTCTAGATACGACCTGATTGGCATCAGAAGACAATCAAAACAACAACCTTCTAGCTTTTCAGTAATTGGATCCACCCTTCTGTTTCCAAACACATGTGCATAAGACATGAAGGTTTCTTGGTTAGTTCTACATTGTGGATTAGGGTGAGGTTTTTGGTATCTAGAGGTCTGACCCCCAAGGCTTGTCTGATAGGTCTACATCAGGTTCTAGGGTTTAGGGTTGATGTTTTTTGTATCTAGAGGTTTGGCTCCAAGGTTTGTCTGATAAGTCTCTACATTCTGGTTTATGGTTTAGGGTGAGGTTTTTGGTTTCTTGAGGTATGACTCCTTGACTCTTGAGGTTGTGTTATTTAGAGTGGGAGTGAAAGAATGTATGGTCCCAATGATGGAGTGGTTTACAGTAGCTCTAGCAGTGTCCTGCACCCTCTCAAAAAGAGAACATCTGAGCTGAAAATTGCACTTCAAATACAAAGAACTTGAGGCAGCAGTGGAGAAGATGATATGATAGATAAGGGTTCAGGGTTCAGTGCTTTTGCACCAAGTGAGTTTTTGTACATCCAGTTTCAACCCATTATATGAATTTCTAGGAATTTGGTAACTGAGAGAAGAGAAGAGGAACTTTGAACAAGTTGTGACAAATACCATATTTTCATCTAGTTCCTGATTCAATCATTTGGTAATTGATCACTTCTTCTATTGGTACTGTTTTGGCCATATCTATTACAAACCCACCTGTATTAAAACACTCCATTCCATAGGAGATGATGGAATAGTTAAGATACCAGAGTTTGTTCATCAAAACTAGGAAAGCTACTTGTTTTGGATAAATTGAGCTTAATAAGACATGGATATTGAATTTAACTATTTCAAAAAAAATTGTTATCTCCTCCCTCTCCAGATGGCCTGATGGAAATTAAAATAGTGAGAGATAGTTATAGTTGGTGGGATTCTGGATTCGTTTTACTTTCACAAATGCATCAATCCATTTATAGTGGTACTAATGGCAGTAGTACCATGGCAAGTTCAATCATTTTATATTCCAGAAGATTCTTAAAGATGCTTGATTTTCCTTCACAAAGTTGTGCTGTTTGAAGTGTTTTTTGAAAATTCTGAAAACAATTTAACTAGATCTTGATTGGTATTTGGATTGAAAGTGGTCTTACTCTGGACAAGACCATTTGTCACAGAAACCTCACTTGGCTCTTTGTGATGCACTGTGGGACCTGTTCCACCTAGGAACATAGTTGAGCCCAGGTAGGCTGACCAGTTCTGCCAGGTGGTAATGGGTGCTTCTACCAGGGCCTGGAAAACTAACTATTGGAACTGGAAAAGGTAGGAATGTGTTTGAGCTAGTGGGGTAAGCAGATCTGTAAGCTGGTAACTGGTTATAGTATTAGAGCTTGATCCCTGGGTGTTACTGGTGTTTCTCACCATTGATTTTCATTGTAAGTGGAACTAGAACAACCAGAAGTGGAACCAGCAAATGACAGTTGATTCAATTTGTACAAGTGTAAAAAAAATCATTCCATCATTTTGGACATGTTTGTTGTGATTGGGGTGATTTTTTTTGATTGGCAGAGATCATTTGATTGGTCATTTTGATTAGTGAA
>Ga0209611_10006310_pt1 | contig 19509 bp, 16 predicted proteins | sample S1TSphgellanicum_3_FD_187693 | JGI IMG/M metagenome (GOLD analysis project Ga0209611, IMG submission 187693) | Host-associated microbial communities from peat moss isolated from Minnesota, USA - S1T2_Fc - Sphagnum magellanicum MG (SPAdes) (version 2) | ecosystem: Host-associated > Plants > Peat... | reverse complement strand
TTGCTGGACTCCACAGAGGGGTGTAACCCCAAGGTAAGTGGGTAACTGAAGCACCTAGGTGGCACACACCTGTGCATTAGGCACGGGGTTCACACTCGTATAGGTTAATGTGCCTTGTTTGTCACAATCCAAGCCATTTTACATCACACACCATACTTCCAAAAAGAGACATACCTATTAAAGTTATCCGTATAGTCAGGCGGTTAGGTGGCGAGAACAGTCAGTTTCGGCATAATAGGGCATCAAATGCAGAACCGGGAATGAAATTTTACAAATCTAAATAACTGGGACCCAAACTAGTTTTAGCACCTATTTTGGTGGTAGACTGAGTTTCATCCCCTCTTTGCTTTTTCCTGAGCGCCTCCACTCCTCCAACCTGTACAACTAGGTACTGTAATTACTCTCAAACCTTGTGCATTAAACGCTGACTTTCAGCATTTCATACTGAGATTAATAAAATTTCCTTACTTTGCGGATACCACTGAAAGAGAGAGGATAGGGGGTGAAAGAGAGGGTGACTTTACGGATAACTTTATTACTTAGGTTCTGCAATTTAGGAGGAGAAATAAAATTCTTTTAGTTCTAGGGGACATGCCCCTTAGGTGCACATTCTGCCTCCCAGTGAAGTCATTACTTATCTGGTCTGGAGGGTTAGAACTGCCAGTTCTGGTTCCAGTTAGTGAAAACCAAACTGGAACCTGGTATGATTTGGGAACTTCCATAACCGGAATCAATATTTCTGTGTTTGAAGAACCAGACCCGGAACTGGAATGGGAACTGAGATTTTTGAGGAAAAAAAAGGGAAAAAAGAAGAAGAAGAAGACTAGAACCAGGGGCTAAACGACAATTAATACTGGTTCCATCCGGACTGGAACTGATTCTGATTTTCACAACCGGCTCCACAACTGGAACCGGAATCACAACCAAAACCAGAATAGTTATTTTTTTAAGAACCGGAACCGGAACTGGATTCCTGGTTCCACTTATGAGTGAGAACAAAACCGGCGGTTCTTAATAAATCTGAAGAACCGCCAACACTGGAAAACACCCCTGAAAGGCGAGGAACCCTAAACCCCCTCTCTCTTGAGTCCTCATCGTCCAGCCACGCGATATGGGCGGCTGTCGAGGATTGCGCTCTGGAGCCGCGGGAGTGTGAAGGAGCGGATTGCGGGAGGATTTGCGAGGTAGAGGAGGAGCATGGCGATGTCCAGGAAGATCTAGACGAGGAGCTAGTGGAGAACGTAGGCAGACTGCGAGAGTCTTCGAGATAAGCAGAATTGGGGGTTGTTCCGGGGTTCTCACCATGGCGAGGGCAGTTGCGGTCTCGGTCTCGGTCTCCATCTCGATTTTCAAGTCTAGGTAACAATGCTTTTGTCCCCATGCGTTTTTTTTTTCATGCACGTCGGCAAAATACTGTGATGGATATTCTCGTGTTCGTTGCATGTGCTTGACGTTAAAGGTTGGGTTTTAGGTTTCCTTTGCGCTACATTTTGGTTCTTTTGGATTGCCGTGTGTTTCGGCCATGACCTCGACAGGCATTGAAGAGGGCTTGCCCATAAATTTCACTTTCAAGCTACTCATTGGTGTTTGAAAACCACGGCAGTGTCAATTGATATGGTTTGCAATCGCAGCTTAGGACTGATTCCCGACAGCTTCAGGGTCTAGGGTTTAGCCTTCATATCCACAATAATCAATGTGGAGGAAGGATGACAACTTCAACTGCACAATGGTTTGTAAAACATTTTTACAGAATTTTTCTGGATAGAATGAACTTCTTCTCCATTGAAGGCGTTTGCAATTCACAACTGGAGTCCACATTGTGACAGTGATACATAGATAGGAGGTTCCCATATTGTGCAGATTTGTTTACAAGCAAATTGGGACGTACCAACCCTAATTTGATCAGTCTAATACCCTAAGGTGGGAGCACCCTTGGTGCAGTGTATGAGCTTCTCTTTTTTATCACAATTCATGTCTAACAGGCTTACTTTGAATCAATGCTACCTGTAGGGAGCTCAATCTTGGCCAGGAGAGGTGTCACACAACAATAGAGACAGGTCGATCACTCCAAGTGTTTGCCTGTTCTACACATGTGAGCTTCAAGAGTAGGTTGCAGCCAAGTTCATTTCAGATCAGAGGTGACCTCAAAGGTGTAGAACAACATTCATGGGAAAAGTTGATTTGCAACTGCTGTTGGCCACCCTCTGGCTTCTTTACAGCATTATCAGAAGGTGCAAGCTCCAGGGGACATAGGTAGGATCATATTTACAAATATCGTGCTTCAAGCTAGAGTGGATGATACTGCCCTTACCTGTAGGGATGAAGCTTTCTTGTGATTTGCTCTTTCTGCTGTTGCCAGGTTTCTCTGGAATTTGGTTGATACGACAAAGGTTAGTCAGGGTAACATCACTAATCAGGAAAGTAATACTGATTTTGATTTCAAAGGAAGTCTAATCAACAGCAAGATGTTGTTGCACAGGGTCTCTGATGCAATGAGATATGTAAGGGAAAGCCTATGGCATGTGCAGACTCTCAAAACGACTAAAGAGGTATGCAAAGTATGAGGATGGCCCAGTTCTGGGTTGGCAATGGACACCATCTTCAGTAAGGTATGGTGCCCTACATCAAGCTTCAATTGCTATAGAACACTGCTTCTGAATATTTTTGGATACCTAGTAATGCAGTCTGTGAAGAAGTCTTTTTCCAACGTGTCAATTTCATGAATTTGGATGCAGAGCTATCTCCCTTCCACTTTGAGCATTAGCATGAATTTCTGTGTGTCAATCTTGAATCACAACTGGTAATGTCATCAAAATAAGGCTTTTTTTTTTTCAAACCTTTGGTCTTGGTTTTTGAGAAGACAGCTGACATGTATTGCCATCTGTGTTCCTGTGTCAGAGATACAGAAGTGGATGAGGAGAATGAAGGCATCGGCAAGGTGGAAAAAGCAGATGATGATCAGGATGCCAGTAGAGATCAGGTCCGACAGGAACAATTCAACCGTTTTGCAATGGCAATGGCCTTAGATGATGATGACATGGCAGAGCAAGTGATGCGAGAATTGGGGTATGATCTTTTTATTCTTTTGAACCATCTGTGTGTTTAAAATTTCAATGGCTAATCTTGGTCCTGATTTCATGTGCCCCCATGCTATTCATCATTCTGGTAGACCACTCAAATAGACATTGTCTGTAGGTTGTCTATGAGCGTTTAACAGTACAACCATCACTCTTGCAGTATGTGGAAATGGTGATGAAGCAGGTAGTCCTTAGACTAAGCTTGTTTCCTTTGAGTCTTCTGTGTCAATACTGCTGCTTATATTTGCTGCTGTGGACATGCCACAGGAGTCCTGTGAAGATGAGTGAGATGAGGAAGCAGGTAGATGGGGTGACTGAACTGGAGGAACAACTACAGGAGCTATATGCGGAAGTGAATAGGATGATTGAAGAAAGAGATGAAGATACTGCTCGTGCCTTGATAGAGGCCAACTACGAGTCTCTGATAGAGCAATGTGAACCTGGAGGCCAAGGTGTTGAGCATGCTGCCATGTTAGACATACTGGCCCAGCTTCGCTTGACCTTGGGTGATTTTGTGGAGGCAGAGGAACTCCTTAGCCAGGTTTGTAAGCACTCTAGCTGAGTTGCAATGGAAGCCATTGCAGCTACTGAGTGTATTTGGTCTCATCCAAACCCTCAGAATTGGTTGAAGTCTGGGTTTCAGGTCTGTGCTATTTAAGTTATTCAGTTCAGAAATGGGAATTCTGTGGCTTGGAGGTGATTTAGATAATTCTGTTGTGCAGATTAGGAAAATTCTGGAGAAAGTGGGGATCAATTCCTTGCACCCTTTGGTTGATGGTATACTAGACCATGTTGGAGGCATGTACACAGCACTGGGGAAACCTGAGGAGGGACTGCCTTTTTATCTTAGTAGTCTTGATATTCAAGAAGAGGTACTTGGTAAGGACCTGCAACCTTCTCTTTCTAACTTTGGACATGGACTTAGGGTTCTTTGAGGCAGATTCCCTTTTGTGGGGTTCGAAGAGATGCTTTGGTGTGTAGGAGATTCTGTTGGCTGTCATGTTTGTACAGGTGTGCGTCGTAACACCTGCCTTGTGTAACTTTGAATCTGTGGAGCAAAATATTGTGTATTTGACTATATACTTCACAGTTCAAAAGTCTGTTTCCAGTTGTATCTGTCTTCTTGTGAATATATATTTGAAGAATTTGCTCCTGTGGTGAAACTGGCGGATAATCTGTAGTTTCCTCCACATGGGGGGGGCCTGACCCCTTCTCCATTAGGAACAGATTCTTAGTTGCAATGTTATGTATTTGCACAATTGCTTCTTGGGTGTATTCTGAGACATAGGCTTTGCAGAATTGTGTTTTTCATTTGTGCCTGCAGGGTGTGATGATGTTGAGGCCTCAAAGCAGTGGGTAGAAGATTTTGATATTATGCATCTGGCTATTAATATTTGCTTGTTGTTTTGACAGGGCAAAACAGCCCCTTGCTAGTCAAGACCCTGTTGGGCCTAGCTACCACATACACTGACCTGGATGAGAATCGAAGGGCTACTGAGACTTATCAAAGGGTCCTGGCCATTCTAGAGAGATCTCGAGGTTCCAGTGATGAGACCCTAGCACTGCCTCTTTCACATTTGGGTCATTCTCTTCTAGAAGAGGGAAGGGTTGATGAGGCTGAGCTGTCTATGCTCAGGTTTGATTCTTGTTATCATTTTGTCATGTTGATGAAATTTTGTCTCTTTCATTCCTGCTTGACCATCTGTACCAGTGCACTGAAACTCAGCTTGAACCAGGATACTGATGACTTTTTTGATCACCTATGCCTTTTGTTTGTTAGCTGACTGCATGTCTGAGTCTTCCTATTCAGTGCAGAAATGTTACAGAAACTCACATGTGGATTTTAGTATAATTGTTAGCCCTAATTTATTGCAGATTACTATGTGAGTGACACACCCACAGTTATGACTGCTTCATTCTTGTCATGCTTGTTTTGATTTTGCCAGAACTGACAAAGAGTTACCTTCAAAGTGTATTCGTGGAGTCCTCTCTGTAATCTCATGGATATTTTTAGTCCACTGACCAAGGCAGATGCCTTGCATTCAAGTAGTCATTGTGGTGTGCTACCTCTGTTCAGGACTCTCTACTTAAAGACTTAGACACTGTCTGGTACAGGGCAGGCAAAAATGTCCTTCAAATTCTTGCTGCAGCTTGAATGAGGACACTATTCAGTTTGGATGCTTGCTTGTATAGGTGCAATAAAGATTCAGATGAAGCTTACCCTTGTAAGCTTGTTGCAGCTTGGATGAGGATAGTATTGACTTTTTTTATTAGCTATGTCTCTTGAATGCCTGCCAACCTCATGACTAAGGCTTCCTGTTGCTTCAGGATATGCTACAGAAACCTAGGACACAGATTTTAGTACTATTGTTTGCCCAAAAAGTGGGCAGATAATTATCAACACCCACTGTTGGGAGCTGATGAAGTCAGTGGGAAGTCATGACAGTAGTGACTGCTATTCATAATGAAGGTGATGGTCTGATATGTTGAGTAACACTCATAAGGTTCTGACTACATATTCTTGTCTTGTTGGTATTGGTCCTGCTGGAAGTGACAAAGTTTACCTACAATGTGTTCTTTTGGTGTTTTCTTTTCAATCTCATAGATGTATTTAGTAACATACTTTTTCTTTGACTGGATGTTGTCCAGAGCATTGCGAATTGTAGAGAAGGCATTTGGATCATGGGATGGAAGAGTTGGGGTAGCCACATGTGCACTTGGCCGGACTAAAGCTGCTAGAGGTGACTAATCCAGACCTTTCATATCTGTGAGAGCTTCTGTAGTGATCTAAATGATGCTTAAGGTTTACTGGGTTTAATCTGAGTTGTTCAAGAATAGTTGCTGCCTCTGTAAGGAGCAAATCAAATTTCAATTGCTTGATGGATGGATGATGCTTCTCAACCACTTGGGATTCCTACTGCAGGTGAGATGAGTGAAGCTGTGGCCCTTTATAGGAAGGGGCTGCAAATCATGGATGGATGTGGCAAGTTTCTTGATGACAATCCAACCATGGAGACTGTACGCACTGATCTGGCAGAACTGCTCAACATGCTGGAAAAGTGAGTGTATGAGATTGAGGGTTGAGTTGTAACTTGTGCACAAGCTCTTGCAATCTTCATGAACAGTTCTGCAAAGAAAATTTATGGAGTTGATATTGGTGTGGAACTCAGCAACATTTATCTGCAGGAATGATGAAGCAGAGGAACTATGGGAGGAGAATCTGCGGGTAAAAGAGCGAACTCTGGGACCTAATGATCCCAAGTTAGTGGTGCACCTTCAAAACTTGGCTACAGCCTATGCTGCTGTTCAGAAATATGAGAAGTGTGAACCTCTGCTTCGGCGCAGCTTGAAGCTGGTTAGTACCCACCTGGGTCCAAATGCCCCTCAGATCTCTATTCCACTTGCATGCTTGGCCACAGCCCTGCACCATTTGGGCAAACAGTCTGAGGCAGAGCCCCTTGCTCGTCAAGCGCAGCACATTCGTGAAGCTGCATTTGGACCTGACAGTCTCATTGTTGGTAAGCCCTCCATCTTCTTTTTCCCTCTTGGGAGCCTGTCCATTCGTATTATCCATAACCTTGGAGTTGCCAAATTTGATCAAATGTTAAACAAGGTGATACTAATCGTTCTTTTAACTCATTTAGTTTATTTATAGAATTTATGTCATTGTTCAATCTAATATTTGTAGGAACTAAAAGCTTTGGTGTTTTATTTTTATTAAAATAATTATTATTATTTTTACACAATAATAGATTTTTTCTTGAGGTGGATCATGTAAAGAATATTTTTGAATCATGGATTTTAATATTTTTCTTGTTTGTTTTTTAAAACACATGATGACAACACACAGATGGATGAATAGGTGTATCCAATAATTGTTGAAAATATTTATCATGATGAGGTGAAGGATTTTCCAATTGGTAGATGTTCTTTCAAGAGCTAGGTGTCTTTTTTGCTCACCCAATCTGCATGAATTTTTACAGGGGAGGCATGCAATTGCCTAGCTTCCATTTTACATTCAATGGGAAGGAATGAGGAGGCATTGACCTTGATGTTCCGAGTATTGGCAATCCAAGAAAAGGAGCTAGGTCCTGACAGTCCTGAGATTGGGCTCACGTTGGAGTTCCTGATTATGTTGTTACAAGATTTAGGTAGAACATCTGATATTCAACCTCTTGTTGAGAGGATACAAAAGCTGTTGAGGTCCCAGTCCCAGCTTGGAGAAGTTAATTAGTGTCTTAAGGGTTCTGAGGAATCCAACTTGCCATAAGATTCTGAGCAACCAGTTCAGTTGACATCACGTTGCTTGTTGAGAGGATATGCAAATTGGTCTCTCAGAGCAGAGAAGCTAGTTAGTGGCTCAATGTACTCTGAGGAATCAAAGTTTTCATTTGGGTTTTGACAAACAAGTTCATCTGGCAAGTTCTGGTGTGATCATAGCTTTGATTACTACCTAGATTCTGTGTATTTTCAGACAAAAGATATTGCTGTGGTACAAAGTTACCTACTTTTGTGGTGTGATACAAAGTATTTCTGATTTGAATTGAAACCGAAAATTGCAAGCTCAGTTGAGTTTTGCACACTAGACTCACCAAAACAGAATGTGCGGAGGTTGTATCTAGGGGTATTCATCATACACATCCCCTAGCCCATTTTCAGTTCCTTACTGTATTGGCAACCTAATAGTATTGTGGTTGGGGAAGAGATAGCCTATATAGGCCTTATCTTCAGTGGGAGCAGAATATCATGCACTAATGGAGGGAACTAAGAACAATGGTGGGCTAAGAAAGCTTTATAGTGAGATCAAGCATCCAAGAGGGGAACCAAGAACTGTAATTTGTGAGCTGCAAGTCCTCTTTTTCATGCCAATAACAAGCACATTGAGTTTCATTACTACTTAGTACGCTATACATGGTGATGTCAAAAGAAAATGTAGTACAAGAACCCACTTCTGAAGAACAAGAAGCTCCAACATTCTTACAAAACCTTCAAGGAGGACAGAGCTTGTGGCAGACAATTGGCATTATTAGCCAAAAAAACAATGGAGTGGAATTCAAGATGATAGATCCTTGATCTCTTTCTTGAAGTGAAAAAGTGATGCATGAGGGAGGGTGTAAAACATGAACAATGAAGCATGATCACAGGTTTCACAGGAGACTTTAGAGTCTTCTGAGATGTGTGTGAAGTTTTGTTACAGAAATTATACAATCAATGCATATCTAATCTTGTGGAAGTTTGCTGTGATGCCAAGCACCTTGACATGACAGAGGACATTGAAATGGGAAACTGCATCATCAAGCTGCTGGAATGCTGGAATACTTTTTGACCTCCTTGAATGCCCCTTTAATCTTGTGGAAGCATGCTGTGATGCCAAGCACCTCGACACAACAGAGGGCATTGAAAAGGAAAACTCCTCATCAAGCTGCTGGAATACTTTTTTGATCTCCATCTAATGGATCTGGAAGGATACTATAATCTGTTTCAAAAAAGATGCAATGCCAACATGCCCTGTGCTGAAGACCTCAAGCTGAAATGTGAATTTTCCTAAGGAGGAAACATGCATACCAGTTGTGCCTTCTTCTTGTCTATGTAGGTCTAGGTCTTCCATGCTTGCCTTCAGTAGGCAGTTGAAGCAACTCCTTCAATTAGCCTCAATGTAACAATTAAATAACAAGACAGGAGCTGTAGTAAGCACCTGGTCATTTGGAATGCTGAAGAACACTCAGGAACGAAGAATGAATGAACAAGGATATGTGAACTTACGGACTGTAAACTAGTGCTAAAGCTATGAATGTAGGCATGCTACAGCTAACAACTAGCTTAATTCCTTTGTGCACAGTGGTTCAAGTTGATGCCCTTTACCAACTTTGCCAGCTTCCCAGCTGTAAGGATGCAATTTGAGACTCAGATGTCCTCCCCAGTACTTCTGATTTTTTTGCAAGTGTATACCTCTCTAAAGCAGAGATTGACTGTATTTTTTGCACTTTGCAACAGTAAATGCAGCATATGATCTTGCACCTTCAAAGACGTCACAGTGTGACAAGGCATGAACTAATAGGGATTTATTTTCAGTGAGTACTGTTTTTCAAGCAAGTCCAGACAGCCACCATTGGGAGATAAGCTGACCAGAGCTAATGAAGGGGACCAAGACATCAGTGGCAGATCCTGAAGGACAGGATGCTATGCATCACAATTATGTATTGTTAAAGGGAGATCTTGAAACTACGAGGTTTCATATTCCCAAAGCTGAAAATGACCATAACATGATGCAACATGAAGTGGCAAAGCTACAAAATTCCCAGTTTGCCTGCTTTAGGTCTAGGACATTTGGAAAAAAAGACCTGGTGTGAACATCATGTGAACCAGGAAGAAAGTGAATACAAGCTCGTTGGCTTTCAGTGAGATGATAGTCTCAATGGAACTTCTCTTCTGTGCTTGTTACACTACAAACATTTTCCATCTACATTTCAAACATTTTCCATCTTAAATTGAGTGATAACAATGGATTTAGCCAGGGTTCAGCCACTTCTCAACTTCCCTCCTGCCAGACCCCTTTCTCAATGCTGACTTGTTACAAGCAGTTGATAATTGAGTTAGGTTCTTTGTTTTTAGTTTCTAGTCTTGGATATCTGACTTGTAGCAATTCAATTTGGACTTAGGTCCTCTCCTTTTATGCTTCCTCTCCAGATTGCTGCCGGAGAAGCAATCCAAACTGATACAGAATTTACTTCTCAGGTTTGAATAAAGTTTGGCAAGGTTACGTCATATGGCCAACGACTACGTGGTCAATTGCACGAACCTCAAGAGTGTACTTAGGTGCTACTTACGACAAGCTTTCTCCATTGGGTATATTCAAAGGATGTTCTCAAGTCCTGTTAAATTTTCTTAGTTTTTAAAGAGGATGCTACTTGAGAAGTAAATTCTGTATCACTTTGTAAAACTGCCTTCTCTTATTTTCTTAATTTTAAAATGGAAAAAAAATCCAATTCTTATGCTGGATAAGACTTATGCCATCTCATTAGGAGGACCTGTTCCTCAGGGCCCATCCACTTATCATGCAAGGTACATCATTATGGGAACACTCTTGTTCTCATGCCTTGCCCTACACATTATTATTTGTTGGTTTTGGCAATCAAAATGAACTATAGTCAGCTGGCCACAGCAATGCTAGGGCCCCTATTATTCTCAAGTGAAATTCGATGGCAAGTTCACTCTTAACATTCTATATATTAAGTACAGGGTCGCAGAAGGGCCCATGAAAACCATGCCGATATGGTAGTGCACAACAAGCACCTTAGAGTATTTAATCTTCAGGGATTCAAAACAAAAGTTTCAAATGCCTGAAATGTCCTTAAAAATCTTCGATGCACTAACCCACCAGGTATGGACCAGTGTTGGGTGGTTAGTTCTTTGAATTCTTAAAGAACTGTTAGTTTGGGTTCTTTAAATATTTCAAAACCAAAGAACTGTCGATTCCAGTTATCTCAAAAACCTCAAAGAATTGACGATTTTCATGAAAGAAATGGCAGTTCCTTGGTAAGTTCTTCGACTTTTTTAATTTGTTTTTAGAACTATGGTTATGTATCAAAACTGCTTATTTGAAAAATTTCAGAACCAGTGAGTAACTGGGTAATACACCTGGGTTGATAACCGATGAAGATCTTTCCCTCATTCTAAGAACTGCCCAACACTGGTATGGATTACATGGGATAAGGTCATCTCTGAATGAGATTTGATCATATCTTGAACATTGTGGAAATTTCAGTCTGCTCGTATCAGCAGAGAGAGAGAGGTTACCCAGAAAGCAGCCCAAAAATGGTTAGTGATGTCTCCAATACAGTTGATTGAAGCTGGTCCCTGGGAATTTCATGGGAACACTTTGTGGCCACGATTTTCTTCTAAAATCAAGACCATTTAAATTTTAACTTTTGAACCATCCCCAAGAATGAGCTATAATTTATCCCAGCCTAAACTTGGAACCAAAGCTTCTTATAAAGGTATGACCCATTGGACCTAGAACTATTCATCAAGAAAATTGGACCCAGCTCTAAACTTGTCAAGTGTTAATTTTTGAAAACATTCCCTAAACCCAAACTAGAGGATCTTCCATTTTACGAAAAAAAAACTTCAGACTTGAACTTGACCATTATTTTAAGAATAAAATAACAGCCAACGTTGGTTTTAAGCAAACAAGTGCATACAATTGGGCCTCTAGCTAGTCAACTACTTGCATTTAGGATTGCACCTATGAGGTTGGTGAGAATCATAGGTTGGTACTTTTGGTTTGGAAGATTATACTTGTTGCTAAGATCATTACATTACACATCATAATCATTAACCAAAGATATTAAGATAATGGAATTAGCTCCATAATGCACAGCGCGTTCCCCATCTTGCCCTATTAGGCTCCTCAAGAGCAGCTTACACATCATAATGGGAAGTAGCTTGCTCATTCCATAATACATCGTTTCAACTAGCCATTGTTGTGAATTTATTATCATTTCAAGTTGTTGGTGGGAAGGACATGGAGATCCAATAGCAACTAGTTTATTTGTTACTTTTTCTACTAATAAAACAATTGTGAGTGATGTATTGTTTCATACCAATGAAAGATTTCTAGCAAAATTGCACGAGGGAAAGATGAATAAAAAAAAATTCAATGTCCTCTAGAAAAGAATTAGATTTCTTGAGACCCAATAAAGCATAATTAACTTAGGGAAAACAACAATGGCAACTCTATTAGGATTTTAAAACAATAATATTTCAACAATGTAAATAATAAATTATTGCCAAGGAAGGATTGTACTCTACAAGTTCTAAACTATAAGTATATAATACAATTTCTGTGCTTTGGGAGTTGAAAATTTATCCAAAATATTGTTAGAACCAAAAAAACATTAACAAACATGAACTATCACAAGTGCATCCCTCTATAGTGGCTACAATATTGTAGTAGCAAAAAACAACAAATGAAACAAACAAAACTAGCATACTACAATAGTGGAACCTTTATTTTCATACCAATTAAGTCCATAACTTAAATTTCAACAAGTGTCACTAAGTACATACATCTCTAGTGGTTGAACCATGAAGTTACACTTGCAAATGCAATCTCCTACTTCAACAATCCTATTTTGCATTTTCACAAACCTCTAGAGTGAACACTCTTCAAGTTCTTCTCTTCCCATTAAGTAACTAACCACTACCGAATTAGATGGCAATTATTTAAAGATTAATCCTACTTTCGCTCCTACTTTCCCTTTCTTACATCTATTTCTTAACTAGTACGACAATCCCTTCTACATAAAAAAAAGTTAAATGAAGAAAGTCAACCTGACCTAAATAATTCCCCAATTACTTACTATTACAATAACTATAATAGGGTTACTATTCACCCTAAACATCCTCAACTAACATAAGGAAATCTTTATGTAAAAATTCAAAACTTAGAATTTTGATGAGCCTTGTTAGATGTGCAAGCAATTTCAATAATAAGCATTTTTCTTCAAGAGTTCAATCATTAACAAGTCTAGATTGAAAGGTAATATGAATGCTAAAATTATAGGGAAACAAATGGAATTTTGCAACAAATCACCTAAATTCCATATCATTTCATAAACACATGCAAACCTTAATGTGATAAGATTTTCATGGCCATTATCTAAGGGGACATTGGACAAACAACTTTGAGAAGTTAACAAATTGTCATTTTGACAATTTTGTGTGAAAGGGTCCATGGATTTCAGGTTTAGGGTTTAGGGTTTAAGGTTTTAGGATAAAAAACTTATTATTGGATCCAAACAATAATAAGGATCCTAGGTTTTCTTGTTGTTATAAAACCCAAGTTGCAAAACCCCAATCATTTCAATAGGTTGAAAAAAACATTTTTTGTTATAGTGAATTTTTTTTGAACTTTGTATAAACCTCCTATAAATTCAATGGACAATGCTATCAATTTGCTACACTAATATACGTCCATGTTCATTATGTGTTTCATTAGACTTTGAATGAAATTGTACAAATTTATTATGGTGAAAGTGGCCAACCCCTTAATAAATTGGGACCAATTTTTATTCTCAAGTGAATTCACTAATTGAATTCACCAATAATTAATCAAATTCACTTATAGTCAAATCATTAATAATGAATTCACTAATAATTAAATCATCAATAGTAAATTCATTGATAGTTAATTATGAACTTAAACTAGGCACCTAGGAAGCTTCCCTAGGTTACCTAGCCTAAGCTAGGAACTTAACCCACTTAAACACCTAAATGGGAAATATATTTCAATTTGTGAAGAAATATTTCTTGAAATTAATTTTGTTGTGTTAACAAATTCAACTTATTGTTATTCCTTCATATATTCATATTCAATTAAATTTGAATAGATAAGCAATCTTGATCCATATTCAAATATATTTATTATATATACATTACTATGTTTGAATATATTTAATATGAAAATTTGCTCAAACATTGATATATTCAAACTTTTGACATTACCAAGGGTGTAAAAAGTTGTATAGGGTTTGGGTAAATTGTTGGGGATTGATTAATGGTTATATCAATCTCAAGTGGAAATCAAGATGTGTCAAAAAAAAATAGTGAACCCTATTGTGGCAACCACAAAAATGAAGTGTTTTATCTATGCAAATATCATCATCTTTCCATTGTTACATAATGCTTCATGTCTTATATAACCTACTTTGATTTTAAGGAAAGTTTAACAATTGCAGTTTAAAACCATATATTAACTCTTGCTACAATTAATTTCATTATTTTTTGTATTTGCAACTTTAGGGCATAGATATGAAGGATCAATAAAGATAATTGATTTTTTTTGGGAACATTTGTTGTGTATGAAACACATGTCTTGGATCACAATAAATTGTGTTTTTTTCATGGTACCAAATTTGGCATCATGGTTTGCATTCACCTATAACTTATTGCATTCATGTATGTGTCAAATCTTTTTGAACCATCTTGTGGTGGACTTATAAACATGAAGTTTTTCATCCAACTTGTTCACATAACCATTGAACTTATGGCAATTAAAAAAAATCTTTCTTTCACATATCCAATAATTGATTCTACAACTAGAATTGGCCTATTAGATGGCATAAATGAACATATTTTTAAAAATTATAATCACACAAACACATGGATTTTTTTTTTGGGTTCTAGCTATGAAGACATTTGTAATATCACAATAGGAAGTTTGATTTGACTAAGCCATTGGCCATTTTGACTAAGGATGACATATTTAAGGACACAATAGGAGTCCTATTCAACTAAGTCATTGGCCATTTTGACCATGGATGACATTTCTTGATTTAACTTGATTAGATGTTACATTTGCAAGTGGTCAAATGGGTCACACCAATCAAGTTGATTAGTCAAAAATTACACATACCATTCACTATCTAGGGTTCTAATCAAACTATATCTTTCCATAATTCAAGATGAACAATGTGTTCAAAATGGACCACTTGAAACACTAGGACTTGTAATATAGATTCTTCTTCAATTTTTTGTCTTGTTACAACAATGATCAATGTGCAAGGTTTTCTTCTTGTTCATTTTGTTGTTGTCAGCTTTGGAGCTTGAAGCAAAATCTTCTTTTATTTTTTGTTATTTCACCTTGTTGTAGGGCAAAAGTTGTGTAAATTGTAGTAACCTATGTGTTTTCAATTGATTTGATAAACTTGTGATCATTTGAATTTCAATTGCTCCAATACATCATGCTTAGAAAAAGGATTCAACATTTTGTGTTCAATATTGATAATCCTTCAAAATGAGTCTCTTCAATGTGGTATTTTTTGATTTGGTACTTGCAAAGTTTTCCATGGCCAAATGTGATTTAATTTGATGTTATAAATTGTTGTGGAAACTTGAGATACCAATCCTTTTGAGCACAAAAATAAGATGATCAAAATAACTCTACATGCTCTAGTTACAAATTTCATTATCATGTTTTTCATTTTTTATGTGTGGAAACCACCCATCAAAGTTTCAAACAATGAAATTGAACAAACTGAAATAGTCTCTACCATTGCAAAGTGGTTAAATATGAATTATCACTTGGTGTTAACCTTTTGATCTTTTCTCTAAATTGTTGCATCCTTATGGTGAAATCCATGAAAATTTGAATTTCTCAAAAGATGGAGTGTGAATTGTGAGTTGTAAGGATTGCAAAGACAATGAACGCAAGCTAATCATGGAGCTAGTAGAAATAGATAATTGTGTTTTACATGATTTACATTGAAACTCAAAAATGTGGAACTACAATGAATGTTACTAAAAAGTTATACCTCACACAAGAACCTTGGGAATGTTCATCTTTGTTTTGGTCCCACATTTGTAAATCATCAACGAGTTTAAGATTGAAACTATGTATGTTTATTACATAGCTATGGAAATCTATGTTTTTGTTTGCATAAATATTTTTTCACCTTTTTATTGTCTATGTAAAACTAATATGCCACACTATTGTATCTTGTATCATGGACTTCACATAAACTATACCAAAACCTTTTAAAATAAAAATCTCAATTCCCTTCACAATTCTATTCCATGAAATTTTACACTCATACAACAATTTAGTTATCTCGAGTGAAGGTGTTTCCAAAAGTCACAAACACCCATTTATATACTAATCAAAAAGGAAGTTTTACACACCACATGGCTCCCCATGGCTCCATATGTGATTCCACATGCACAATAAAAGGCCAAAGATTTTTCACATGAATAATCATGTGTGAATCAATGCACATTAATATGGCAAAAAAATTTCACATGATTTTTCACATGAATTATCATGTGTGAATCAATGCACATTAATATGGCAAAAACTTTTCACATGATTTTCCACATGAATTATCATGTGTGAGTCAACGCACATGAATATGGCAAAAACTTTTCACATGACTTTCCACATGAATTATCATGTGTGAGTTAATGCACATTAATATGGCAAAGACTTTTCACATGATTTTTCACATGAATTATCATGTGTGTGTCATGTGTGAGTCAATGCGCATAATTGAAACTATGACCAAACCATCATGAAATCCAACTACCAAGTAAATTGCCAAACTTAATCATTAAGTAATTACATAAGTAATAGTCTAATTACATCAAATTACACATTCACCAACAATCAACACTTGTAGCTACTAGTTATTATGCAATGTATCTCCATACATATATATTATCAATACAACAGAAAAATCACAATAATTGAAGATATTGCTTGTGCATGTTGCAGTTATGATGAAACTAACATAAATTGAACTTGAAGAACTACTAATGTTGAGAATGATAAAAATGAGTGTTTCCATGAAGACCACAACCTGATCTTGCTATAACAAATCCTTGTACAAAACAACAACTTGAACTCTAGAAGTTCAAATAGTCCTCCCCCTATATAACATAGTTGAATAACAAGTTCAACATTAATTATATTGTTTTTAGACATGCTGAAATTTTCAAAAAAAAGATATTTTTCTCAAAGAAAATTTTCTTGATGAAGGAAAATGAAACGTCTTTTGGAACAATTTGGGAACATTTTATTTGTCAAAATGAAATAATTATTCGGCAAGAGACCCAACCTACCTACCTTCCTATTCAACTCTTTCATATGTGCACTACTAGCCAAGTGACATATCTCATGAGTGAAAGTGTCAATCAGGCAGAGCCCAAAATTGTCCCATTTGAAGCTTGCAAAGGCTGTTGTTGAGGTTCCCTTGGGGAATAGATATGTAAGAAATGGCATACAATCACCTAATAGCTGCTGGTATACTGATACATGTGTGGTGGCCCAGTACTTCTTTGTTGTACCAATCTCAACTCATTTCCATGAGCTAAGAAAACAAGTGTGCTTTATTTCTGTTATATTTGCTGGTCTCCACAAAACTCCACTACACATAAATGTTATCCATACATTGTTAATTGAAACAATATATTTGTGCACAAAATGACATCCAAACTGCTAAACATATAACTGCCATACATCGACGTATGACATACCCACATATCTTTCGGTGAAGAGATAACTACCACTCCAAGAAATGTTCACCCATGAAATTTGAAAAAATCAAAACTGGAAGGGTTCTCTTTGAGATTATAGAAACAATTTTTTTCTTAGAACCTTAAGTTCTTAGAATGTGATGTCCGTGTGAGTTGGAATCACGGTTATTACAAAATTCAAATAACTTCATCACATTGGTAACCATGATGGCTTGGGAATAACTTTAGGACTAGTGCATTCCCAAAGTGCGAGCGATGTCGTAGAACTCATTTCAACAAAGAGACCCATATTTTTTGCATAAGTATGAGGCTCTAAATTTTGCCAACTTTTTAAGGTTAATCCATTACCAATTTAAATATTACATTACCAATAGGGTATGATCAACTCAAAGCCAATAGAGTCTGCCCAACATTGGTTCGAATCAGTGAAGGATTAAAATTCTTAGGTGGCTTCCCTTTCAAATTGGATCTAGGTGTAGGTGTACTTACTTACACATAGCTCATCAGAATTGATTTTTTTCTAGGTACTAGCATTGTACAACCAATGAAAATTGACCATCTATATCAATGACACGCCTAAACCCCAAGGAAAAAAACATTGCCTTCCCGAGACATGTTCCAAAAACAACAACTACATGCCTCCTAATGCCCTCCACCCCCACCTGACCCCCAAAACTATTATGTATTTAACAGCTTGGGCACTTGAAATTTTCTCTCAAACTAACATGTCTAACCCCGGTCAGGAATATTATGATTGTTATTATTATTTTTAAAAATTAAAATTAAAATCATTTATAAAAAAAAGATAATGAAGAACAATAAGCTATTTAAAACAGGGCTTTTGGGGGCCAATTCCAGTTTCAGAACCTTTTTTTTCAAAATTTAAAACTGGTACCCAGTAATCGACACGATAACCGGCCAAAAACCAAACCAACCAACACTGGTTTGATGAACCACAACCACTTGTTTGGGCTTTGCTTGGTGAGGAATATATCCAAATTGTATATATATATATATATCCCCAACTTGATGGGGCCAATGACATGGGCCTTACTTTGATTCAGAATTTGGAATCACCACTTATGTACACCTTCAGATCAAGGGTTTCCAAATTTACTCTAGTCCTGGATCTCTTATTGTTCTTTCTCCCTTGGATTTGAGTGCATCAAATTGTTCCAACTTTGTGACCCTTCTAACTTTAACACAAGAAGGTGCTCTTTTCCATTTGTGGGACCCTTTACACACAAGTTGTTTTGAAGAATCTTTGTGATGAAAAGCCATGTATGGGGCTCCCCAAGCCTAGGGTGAATTTCACGTCACTGGTTGAGTGTTTAATTGGTGACTAGTTTTAGCAGGCGTCTTTGGTTGCTGTATTCTTATCATGCATCAATGGTTGTATATAGTGTTTTTGCTTAGGGACAAATTTCAGTGTCGTTTTTCTAACAAATCCTTTGGGAAAATTTTTGAATTTTTTTTTCCCTTAGTGCAAATTTGACTAATTTTGCTACTTTTGTGGGAAAGTTTGGCCAATCTTTTTAAATCATGAAAAAAAAACTCTAGTTGTATAGCCTACTTAGGGTGGACACACAAAATCTCATTTGAGTTACACAATCACTTGAAATGAAAATAGTCTAGGTATCAATGAGCTTAAAACTTTCAAAATGGTAGCACTACAAAGACACATAACTTTCATTTCTTAGAATCCTTTACCTATCTTATAGGTAGAAATAAGTTGTCATGTGACTTAAAAATGTGTGAATGGGTTTATGGTTTGCTACAAATAAGATGGCATGTAACTTTAGAAAAAAAGAAATGTTGGGAAAGATAAATTCAGAATGTCCTAATTTGGCTTGTCACTATTGGTTCAAATCACCATGAACACGATTACCAGAATTGGGGAAAGCACTTTGTATTCCAAAATAGATGTAGCTTGTTTGTTTTGCTTTATTTTGGTAGGTTCAATGTCCAAGCTATGAATGTTGGTGGAATGTGGGCACCTTGTTTGCTATTTTGTGTGGCGCACACTAGTATGCTTATCAACTTTGTTTGTTTATTCTTCATGAGAGATTTGGTGGTGCAAAAGACAATTAATTTTGTGGATTATATTGAGGTGATAAAAGAGTTTCAAAAGATGGATTTAAGGAGGTGAAGATTGTTCGAAAGGCATTAGTGAAATCAAAGTACTCAATAACCTTATGTTTTTATTTGGTAGAGAGAATTTGACATGCTCTGGATATGTGCTTGGTCAACATGTAGTTATTGTTTTTGTGTTGATTGTTGAGAAAATGCCATAGTCATTGCCTTATTCGAAGTAATCCCTAAGGTTCTCATTTTGCCCGTTGCATATAAGAGTTTAAGGATTCAAAAAATTGGAAAGAAACATGGATAATGTAACAGAGAT
>Ga0209611_10006309_pt1 | contig 19512 bp, 13 predicted proteins | sample S1TSphgellanicum_3_FD_187693 | JGI IMG/M metagenome (GOLD analysis project Ga0209611, IMG submission 187693) | Host-associated microbial communities from peat moss isolated from Minnesota, USA - S1T2_Fc - Sphagnum magellanicum MG (SPAdes) (version 2) | ecosystem: Host-associated > Plants > Peat... | reverse complement strand
ACTTGGGCTGCAGATCCGGGATCCTGCGAAAATTCCTTGGCCAGTTTCGAGAAATCCTCGCCCGCTTGCGCGCGCTTCAAGATCTCCTCCGCTTTGGCCTTGGCCGCCGCGTCCTCCTTCGGGTCGTTCACGGCGAACAAAATATGCCGGACCCGGCGCTGCTCGCCCACGGTGAAGCGCTCCGGGGTCTTGGTCTTCTGTTCCTCGTAGTACGCCTTCAACTGCGCATCGTCGACGGCGACCTTCGCCGCGATTTGCGCCAGGCTGATCTCGATATAGCTCAAGTTCACCGTCTCAGGCGTCATGTATTCGGACTTGTGCGCGTCGTAATACGCCTGCAGGGCGGCCTCGTCGGGCACCGCCTGGTTCGCGTACTTCTCGGCCGACAGCGGCACCCAGGCCACTTCGCGCTGCTGACGGGTCAGCGACAGAATCTGTTTCACCTCGCTCTGGGTGGCGAAGCTCGACAGCGTCAACGCGGAATCGAGCTGGCGCAACTTCACGTCGTGCGCAAACAGCGCTTCGATCTCGGGGATGGAGCGGCCCTGCGATTTGAGTACGGCCACCGCATGCGCTTTGTCGAATTTGCCGTCCACTTGAAAGGCCGGAATCTGCGCCATGGCCTTGAGCAATTCCTGATCGCTGACGCGATAGCCGAGCGCATCGGCGCGGCTGACGATGGCCTCACCGTTCACATATTCATCGAGCACGCGTTGCTTGAGTTGATCGCGCTGGGCGTCGCTCACCTGGCCGTTCGACTGGCGTTCGAGCTGCGCGAGTTGTTGTTGATAGGTCTGCCGGACCTCGCTCACCGGCACTTCGCTGCCGTTCACCTTGGCGGCGTAGTTGGGGGCGCCGAGCGTCCAGTTGATTCCCCAAAAGACGAACACCATCGCGATGCCGCCCAAGACGACGTAGGCGACCCAGCCGGAGATTTTGTCGTGAATCTTTTGCAGCATGTCCCCACCTAGAAGCGTCGCCGCCTATACCCCTTGGCGCGGCGCGGCCAAACGGCTCGCGCGCTCACTAAGGAAATGGCGGAGTGGACGGGACTCGAACCCGCGACCCCCGGCGTGACAGGCCGGTATTCTAACCAGCTGAACTACCACTCCGCTGTTGGTGGGTGCTGAGGGGATCGAACCCCCGACCCTCGCCGTGTAAAGGCGATGCTCTACCAGCTGAGCTAAGCACCCCGCGGGAAGAGGCGCGGAAGTCTACGCGAGGCGATAACGCTTGGCTAGTGCGCCCGCACCTGGCTCTTCACCCGCGCCGGCCGCCGGCGTCTTTTCTCGGCGGCAATAGCCTCCGGCGGAGGCTTCGCGTCCAACGGCGCCGGCAGCGGCACCGGCATGTGGGTCAACGCGACCTGCAGCACTTCATCGATCCACTTGACCGAACGGATATCGAGTTTTTCCTTGATATTGTCCGGGATCTCCGCGAGGTCCTTGACGTTGTCGTCCGGGATCAGCACCGTGGTGATGCCGCCGCGGTGCGCCGCCAGTAATTTCTCCTTCAGGCCGCCGATCGGCAGCACTTCGCCGCGCAGCGTGATCTCGCCGGTCATGGCCACATCGGAGCGCACCGGGATCTTGGTGAGCGCCGAGATCAACGCGGTGCACATGCCGACGCCCGCGCTCGGACCGTCCTTCGGCGTCGCGCCTTCCGGCACGTGAATGTGCACGTCGGCTTTTTGATAGAAATCCACATCGAGGCCGAGCATGGCGGAGCGGCTGCGCACCACGGTCATCGCGGCCTGGATGGATTCCTGCATCACTTCGCCCAACTGGCCGGTGTGCGTGAGCTTGCCCTTGCCGGCCACGACCGCGGCTTCGATGGTCAGCAACTCGCCGCCCACTTCGGTCCACGCGAGCCCGGTCACCTGGCCGATGCGGTTGCTCTCCTCCGCCTTGCCGTAGCGGAAGCGGCGCACGCCCAGATATTTGTCGAGATTCTTCGAGTCGACGGAGACGGTCTTCTCCTCCGGCGCCAGCAGCAGTTGTTTGACCGCCTTGCGCCCGATCTTCGACAGCTCGCGCTCGAGGTTGCGCACCCCGGCTTCGCGCGTGTAAAAGCGGATCATGTCGTGGATGGCGGTGTCCGCCACGCTGAGTTCGCCCGGCTTCAACCCGTTCTGCTTGATCTGCTTCGGCAACAGATAGCGGCGCGCGATGTTGCTCTTTTCATCCTCGGTGTAGCCCGGAATGCGGATCACTTCCATGCGATCGAGCAGCGGCGCCGGGATGTTGAGGCTGTTCGCCGTGCACACGAACATCACTTCGGACAAATCGAAATCGACCTCGAGGTAATGGTCGTTGAACGTGCTGTTCTGCTCGGGATCGAGCACTTCGAGCAGCGCGGAGGACGGATCGCCGCGAAAATCGGTCGACATCTTGTCGATTTCATCCAATAAAAATAGCGGATTGCGCACGCCGCACTTGGCGAGATTTTGAATGATCTTGCCCGGCATCGAGCCGATGTAGGTGCGCCGATGTCCGCGGATCTCGGCCTCATCGCGCACGCCGCCCAAGGACATGCGCACGAACTTGCGATTGGTCGAGCGCGCCACGCTTTGACCGAGCGAGGTCTTGCCGACGCCCGGCGGTCCCACCAGGCACAGAATCGGTCCGCGCAGATTCTTCACGCGCTGCTGCACGGCCAGGTACTCGACGATGCGCTCCTTGACCTTCTCGAGGCCGTAGTGGTCGGCTTCGAGGACTTTCTCCGCGGCGGTGATGTCCAGGTGCACCTTGCTGCGCTTCTTCCACGGCGACTTCACCAGCCAATCGACGTAATTGCGCACCACGGTGGCCTCGGCCGACATGGGCGACATCAACTTGAGCTTGGCCAGCTCGGAATTGGCCTTGTCGCGCGCCTCTTTCGGCATGCCCGCGGCCTTGATGCGCTTCTCGAGTTCGCCGATTTCATTCGGTGCATCGTCGAGTTCGCCGAGTTCCTTCTGAATGGCCTTCATCTGCTCATTCAAGTAGTACTCGCGCTGGCTCTTTTCCATCTGTTGCTTGACGCGGCCGCGAATGCGCTTTTCGATCTGCAGCACGTCCATCTCGCCCTCGATCACGGCGAGCATGTGCTCTAGACGCTTGCGCACGTCGGGAATCTCGAGAACCTTTTGCTTCTCGGAGAGCTTCAACGACATGTGCGCGGCGACCGTATCGGCGAGGCGTCCGGCCTGCTCGATGCCCGCGAGGGAGGTCAGGATCTCCGGCGGGACCTTTTTGTTCAGCTTGACATATTGCTCGAATTGCGTGATCACCGACCGGGTGAGCACGTCCATTTCGCGCTCTTCATAGCGCTCGATGTCGGCGAACACCGAGACCTCGGCGGAGAAGAACTCCCCTTCCACCAGCTTGTCGACGCTCGCGCGGTCCACACCCTCGACCAGCACCTTGACGGTGCCGTCGGGCAGCTTGAGAAGCTGCAGGATGGTCGCCACCGTCCCGACGCGGTAGAGGTCCTCCGCCTTAGGATCGTCGACGTCCGCCTGCTTCTGGGCGACCAAGAGGATGCGTTTGTCGGACTTCATGGCGAGGTCGAGCGCGACGATGGACTTCTCCCGCCCGACGAACAGCGGAATCACCATGTGCGGATAGACCACCACGTCCCGGAGGGGCAGAACGGGCATGCCGGAGGGCGCAGCCACGGCTTCTTCGGGAACATCGATAACGGGTTCGTCGCTCACTAGGCTAGCCTTTTGGTTGCGGCACGTACGCCAATCTACAGCCGAAGTACATGCGGCCGCCAACCGTGAGTTTCAAGCGTCGGACTAAAGATGGTCCGAGCCTGTCGGGCGCCGCTGTTCCTCAACCGGAGCCACCAGGCGAGTCTCCTCGGTCCGGTGGACTATGTAAGGTTTGTTGTGGCCTTCGATCACCTGCTCGTCGACCACGACTTTCTGCACGTTGCGCAGCGACGGCAGGTCGTACATGGTGTCCAGCAGCACATTCTCGAGAATGGTCCGAAGGCCCCGGGCCCCGGTCTTTCGCTGCATCGCCTTGCGTGCCACCGAGCGCAGCGCATCCTCGCGGAAATCCAGATCCACCCCTTCCATGTCGAACAGCTTGCGATATTGCTTGGTGAGCGCGTTCTTCGGCTGCATCAAGATCGAAATCAGCGCGTCCTCGTCCAATTCTTCCAGGGTCGCAACCACGGGCAATCGGCCGACGAATTCCGGAATCAAGCCGTACTTGATCAAATCCTCGGGCTCCGTGTCGTGGAACACATCGTTGCCGTGCGGCCGCGCATTGTGTTCCCGAACCTCGGCGACGAAGCCGATCCCGCTCTTGTGCGTGCGGTTCATGATGATCTTCTCGAGACCCGCGAACGCGCCGCCGCAAATGAACAGAATGTTGGTGGTATCGACCTGCAGGAATTCCTGTTGCGGGTGCTTGCGTCCGCCCTGGGGCGGGACCGAGGCAATCGTGCCCTCGATGAGCTTCAGCAGCGCCTGTTGCACGCCCTCGCCCGAGACGTCGCGGGTGATGGAGGGGTTGTCGGACTTGCGCGAAATCTTATCGATTTCATCGATATACACGATGCCGGTCTGCGCCTTCTCGACGTCGTAGTCGCACTTCTGCAGCAGTTTCTGAATGATGTTCTCGACGTCTTCGCCGACATAGCCCGCTTCGGTCAATGTCGTCGCATCCGCGATGGTGAACGGCACGTTCAGCAACCGAGCGAGGGTTTCGGCCAGCAGGGTCTTGCCGGACCCGGTGGGGCCGATCAGCAGAATGTTGCTCTTGGCGAGCTCGACTTCGTCGCGTGAGCGGACGCCTTCGGCGCCGCGGGTCTGAAGCCGCTTGTAATGATTGTACACGGCCACCGACAGAACCCGCTTGGCGCGCTCTTGGCCGATGACATATTCATCCAGGACCTTTTTGATTTCCTGGGGTTTCGGCAGCTTGTCGCGGGTGCGCTCGGCGCGTTCCTCGAGCTCTTCGCGAATGATGTCGTTGCACAGTTCAACGCATTCGTCGCATACGAACACGCTGGGGCCCGCGATTAGCTTGCGAACCTCGTGTTGGCTCTTTCCGCAGAACGAGCAGTACAGGAGCTTGCCGTCATCATGTTTGCCGCGCGAATCTTCGCTCATGCTGTCCTCAGTTTGGCCACGTCCCCACACGATCCGTGGAAGACGCAGCTACGGTACCGACTATATAGCACCCGACCGACCTCGCGCAAAGGCAAGGTCTTACGAGCTGTGACCGGGGTCCGTACGATGGCCAATCGGGCGCCATGGTGATCGATCAGGGTGCTCCATCAGGCTTTGGCGGGAATCTCGCCGCGCTTCTCGAGCATCGAATCGACCAAACCGTATGCACGGGCCGCTTCCGCGGTCATAAAATTGTCCCGGTCGCTGTCCTGGCGGATGCGTTCGATGGTTTGACCCGTGTGTTTGGCCAATATCCCGTTCAGGCGCTGCTTGGTCTCCATCACATCGCGGGCGTGGATGTCGATGTCGGAGGCCTGGCCCTGAAAGCCGGCCGAAGGTTGGTGGATCATGATCTTGGAGTTGGGCAGGGAATACCGTTTGCCGGCCGCGCCGCCCGCCAAGAGCACCGCACCCATGGAGGCCGCGAGGCCCACGCAAATGGTGCTCACGTCCGGTTTGATGAACTGCATGGTGTCGTAAATGGCGAGTCCGGCGCTCACCGACCCGCCCGGGGAGTTGATGTAAATCGCGATGTCCTTGTCGGGATTCTCCGATTCGAGGAACAAGAGTTGGGCCACGATCAAGTTCGCCATGTAGTCCTCGACCGGACCCACGATGAAAATCAACCGCTCCTTGAGCAACCGCGAGTAGATGTCATAAGCCCGCTCGCCGCGAGCCGTTTGTTCGACCACCATCGGGACCAAATTCAGTGCGCGGGTCGTCATGGAATGCGTGCCTTTCTGTAATCTGTTAATCAAAACGTCTATGGGATCAACCAACGGGAAGTCAACCTCATGCTTGAAAGTTCATCAACTCTTTGAAGCTCACCACCGTGTCGTGCACCTTAGCATGCTCGAGAACCCAATCAACCACCTGGTCTTCGAGGGCCAGACTGTCCACCTGACGCATCGCGTCGGGATTTTGCAAATAGGCGCGTTTCAGCGCGGCCGGGTCGCCGTACGCGCCCACCATTTCATCCAGGCGGGCGTTGGCGCGCTTCGGGTCGACGATGAGCTGCTCACGGCGAATGATGTCGTTGAATAGCAGGCCGAGCGCGACGCGGCGGCGCGCGGGCGCCACCAAGGGTTCGCGCGGCGGTGCCTGCGACACGTCCTTGGTCCCGGCGCGGCGCATCGCTTCGACTTGCATGTCTCGAATTTGCGATTCGAGCAAGGCGTTCGGCACGTCGATCGGATTGACCTGGTAGAGTTTCTCCATCACTGCTGTTTTATTGCGGGTGCGCAAGGTCTGCTCGAGTTCGCGGCGCATGTTCGCGGCGACGTCCTCGCGCAGCTTCGGCAGGCCGCCCTCGGTGACGCCGAAGGACCGGCAGAATTCCTCATCGAGTTCGGGCAGCGTCGGCTCCTCGACGGACTTGACGTCCACGCCGAACACCGAGGCTTTGCCGGCGAGTTCGGCGGCGCGGTAGTCGGCGGGAAAATTCACGGTGATTTCCCGGTGCTCCCCGGGCGCGGCACCGATGATGCCCTGCTCGAGTTCGGGCAGCATCCGCCCTTCGCCGAGCACGATCGCGACGTTCTCACCCTTGCCGCCCGCGAATTCGACGCCGTCGATGGTGCCCCGGAAATCGATGAACACTTTGTCGCCGGTCGCCGCGGCGCGCGTGACCGCGTTGTACTTCATCTGCTGCTTGCGCAGCCGCAAAATCATCGCATCGATATCGCTCTCGGTGACTTCCGAGGTCAGCCGCTCGAACTCGAGCGAATCGATGGGCGCCAACTGCACCTCGGGAAGCACTTCGAAGGTCGCGATGTACGTGAGGTCCTGGCCCTCGCCGATGCTTTGCGGCTCGATGCGCGGGTTGCCGGCGGGCGAGAGCTGCTTCTCGGTCACGGCTTCGGCGAAGCTCGACTGCAGCAGCTCGCCGATCACTTCGCGATGCACTTGCACGCCGAACTGCTGGCGGATCACCTTGATCGGCGCCTTGCCCGGACGAAAACCATTCAGCCGCGCGGTACGGCTCAAGTTCTTCAGGCGCGCGTCGATTTCCTTGGTAACGCGTTCGGCCGGCACCTGCACTTGCATGCGGCGCTCCAATTTGCCGGTGCTCTCGATGGAAACCTGCATGTCGATCCTCGTGCGTTGGTGATGCGCTGTGGTGCGAAAGGCGAGACTCGAACTCGCACGGGTTACCCCACCAGATCCTAAGTCTGGCGCGTCTACCAATTCCGCCACATTCGCATCGGAATAGCCCGCTAGTATAGCTGAGTAGCGGGGGCTTTAGGTTGTTCGCCCTGCTGCCGGGGGCGCTTCGGCCGTCCCGGGCCTCGTGGCCGGGTCCGGTGCTAGCGGGGTTCGCTTTGGCGCACCAGCAGCCGGGCCACCTCCCGCATGGCCGGCAAACCGTTTTCCAACATGAAATATAAAGGACTGTCGCCGTTGAACGGCGGTCCCTCACGAGGCGCGTGAACCCAAGCCCAGGCCCGCTCCACCACGGCCTCATCTGCCGTCAGCGAATTGTGGATGTTGGCGATCAACGCCGCCCGCTCCTGCTGCGTCGCCGAAAGCCGCGGCGCCTGGCCCAAGCGATAGCGTCCGAGCACCTGCGGCGACGGAATTTTGAGCAAGCGGCATTGCTGAAGCGGTGAGAGTTCCCATGCGTCGGCAATCGCAAAAAATCTGATCAGAGCGCTCGTGCTGGTGTGCCTCGCCGCGCGGCGACTCGCCGGCTGAAGCACCAATCTGGGTCCAGGACGGGACTTGCTGCGCAATTCTGTTCTCACGTTAGCGCCCAAGCATACTCTTTAAGAGAACCGCTGCGCTCGCAACCTTGCGGGTGCGGCGGTTATCATGCCCACATGCCATTGAGCTTCGCCGAACGTCTCGCCCGCGCGCAGCAAGTCAGCGGCAGCCTGGTCTGCGTCGGACTCGATCCGGATCCAGCCAAGCTGCCGGAGCTCCGGATCGCCGGCGGCGTATATGACTTCAATCGCCGCATCGTGGATGCGACCGCGGACTTAGCCGCCGCCTACAAGCCGCAGATGGCGTTCTACAGCGCGCTCGGCGCCGAGCAAGAACTCGCCGCGAGCATCCGCTACATCCGCGAACGCGCACCGGCGGCGCTCGTCATTCTCGACGGCAAGCGCAACGACATCGGCAATACCGCCGAGGCCTACGCGCGCGAGGCGTTCGAACGCTATGGCGCCGACGCGGCCACCGTGAATCCCTACATGGGCGAAGATTCGGTGCGGCCGTTTCTCGCGCGCCCGGAATGCGGCGCGATCCTGCTCTGCCGCACCTCGAATCCGGGCGCGAGAGATTTTCAGGATCTCAATGTCGATGGCCTGCCGCTCTATCGCCGGGTCGCCGAGCGCGCTGCGGCACACTGGAACCAACTGGGCAATCTCATGCTGGTCGTGGGAGCCACCTATCCACGCGAAATGGCGGAGCTGCGCCAGGCGCACCCCGAGCTGTCTTTCCTGGTGCCGGGGATCGGTGCACAGCGGGGCGATCTCGACGCGACCCTGGCGGCGGGTCTGGACGCGCACGGCGCCGGGCTGTTGATCAGCTCCTCGCGCAACATCATTTATGCGGGGGGCGGTTCGGCCGGACCGATTCGCGAGGCGGCCGCCGAACTGCGTAACGCCATCAACCGCCGGCGCGCGCCGCCGGCAAGTTCGGCGCTCAGATCCGCATGATTCACGTCGTCCCAAACGGGGCGCTGAAAATTCAGCCGGACGCGCCGGCGTAATATACTGTACAAAACACCAGTTCCGGCGTACCTACGTTTTCGATGCTTGCAGAGCTCGTTCCGCCAGGCGCAAGTCCGTGACATCGGTTTCCAGCATGTAGAATCCACGCGTGTAACCGGTCTCGTCGGTGTCCGGTAGATAACGCGCATCAAAATGCGCCAGCGAACCGTCGGCCTTCACGACACTGCGATCGAAGCGCTGGGCGTGGCCGTCGAGCGCCGAGAGAGCGCGCGGTTCGTTGAGCTGGAACTCCGCCTCGCCCATCAATTTGTGCATGCTCATCCCGACGATGGCCTCGGGCGCGAGTCCATACAGTTCGCGGTAGGCCTCATTGGCGGATTCGCAGCACAGGGCATCGTTCCAATAACCGATCAGCACGGGCACGTTATCCGCGATGGCGCGAAACCGATGCTCCGCTTTGCTCAGCGCGCGCTCGGCCGCGATCGCCTTCTTCACTTCCTTTTGCAACGCCTGATTGATGGACTGCGCTCTGCGGGTCTGCAGCGACAATTCCGCGGCAATGAGTTCGCCATGGCGTGCGAGCTGCGTCGTGCGCAGGAATTCCTCGACGATCGCGGCGAATCCGCGCAAGGTAGCAAGGTCCGTGTCGGTGAATTCGCGCGGCCTGATGTCGATGGCGCAGAGCGCGCCGACGGCACAGCCGCTGCCGGTGAACAGCGGAATCCCCATGTACGCTCGAAAATGCGGCGCTCCCACCACCAGCGGATTGCCGGCGAAGCGCGGATCGAGCGATGCATCGCGAACGATGAGCGGACGCCGATCGAACACGGCGTGGGCGCAGAACGATTCCTGGCGTCCGGTCTGCGCCGCCTCGAGCCCCACGCGCGATTTGAACCATTGGCGATTCTCGTCGACCAGAGATACGAGCACGATCGGCACGCGCAACGTCGATGCGGCCAGGCGCGTCACCGTATCAAAGGCTTCCGTCGGCGCCGTGTCCAGAATGTTCAACCCGCGCAGCGCGGCCAACCGTTCGCTCTCATCGGCCGGGATGGGGGCCGCAGCCCAAGCGAGATTCTCGGGCGCGCAAAGTACTTCGGCTGACATCACGAAAGTCTAGGCGTTATGGCAAAACGCCTGAGCGAATCAGGTCACGAAATTGACTAATACGCCGTCTTGATGGTGCCGCCGTCGACCCGCAGCGCCGCGCCGTTGGTGGCGGCGGACAGCGGACTCGCCACGTAAGTCACGAGAGCCGCCACTTCTTCGGGCGTCGCGAATCGCTGCAACAGCGAGGTCGGCCGCGCCGTCTTGAAGAATTCGCTCTCCACCGTCTGCGCGCTCTTGCCGGAGGCAGCCGCCATCTCGGCGACGAAATCCGCGACGCCGCGCGAGCGTGTCGGCCCCGGCATGACGCTGTTGACGGTGATCCCGGTGCCCACCGTGGTTTCGGCCAAGCCGCGCGCCACCGCAATCTGCGCCGCCTTGGTCATTCCGTAGTGAATCATCTCCGCCGGAATCTGATAGCCGCTCTCGCTCGAGATGAAAATGATGCGTCCCCAATTGCGCTTGCGCATCGACGGAAGATACAGCCGCGCGAGTCGCGCGCCGGAGAGCACGTTCACATCGAAGAACCGCCGCCAGTCGGCGTCGGAGATTTCCTCGAACGGCCGCACCTCGAAGATTCCCAGGTTGTTGACCAGAATATCGACGAGCGGGTGCTTGGCGAACAGCGCATCCGCGACCGAGGCCACGCTCAAGTCGCCCGCAAATCCGGTGACATCGCCCGAAGTCGCGGCCTTCATGGCCGCGACCGCGCCGTCCACGGCGGCGGTCGTGCGGCCCGAGACGATCACGCTCGCGCCTTCGCGCGCCAGCGATGTGGCGATGGCGTTGCCGATGCCCGCGGTGGAACCGGTGACCAGAGCGATTTTTTTGGTGAGTTTGAGATCCATGGGAAGTCCTCGCCGTCCTGTAAAAGTTCTCGGGGAGCCTCGATAAGGCTCCCAGTGTCCGATTATCCGTCCGCCATCGACATCATCGCATGCAACAGCACGTTCGCACCGGCCTCCAAGTCCGCCGGCAGCGCGCTCTCCGCCTCGTTGTGGCTCAAGCCGCCGGCGCAGGGCACGAATATCATGGCGGTCGGCACGACGGCGGACACATTGCATGAATCATGACCCGCGCCGCTCACCATTTCCATGGCATCGAGACCGAGAGCGGCCACCGCGCCGCGCACCGCCTCGACACAGCCTGCATCGAAGCTCACGCCCGGCGCCTCCCAGACGCAGCGCACGTTGCCGCGGAGCGCATGGCGCTCGAGCTCGGCTCGAACCAAACGTTCGAGTTCCTCGCGCAGCTCCCGATACTGTCCCGCGTCCGGATGACGAATGTCCACCGTGAAGCGCAAGCGTCCGGGAACCGTGTTGGGAGATCCGGGCAGCGTCTCGATGAAGCCGACGGTGAAGCGCGCCTGGGGTCCGCGCTGCGCGGTGGCCGCATACAGCGCCGGCAATAGATCCGCCAACACGCGCACGGGGTCGCGACGCAGGTGCATCGGCGTGGGTCCTGCATGCGCTTCCTGGCCTTCGATCACCACCTCATGTCGGCTCATGTGCTGCACGCCGGTGACCACGCCGATGGTTTTCGATGTCTCTTCGAGCACCGGCCCCTGCTCGATGTGCGCTTCGAAGCAGGCCTTGACCGCCTGGCGCGCGATCGGCGCGTGCGTCGCAATACCGAATCGTTCCAGTTCCTGGCGCACGCTCGTGCCGCCACGGTCGGTCAATCCATAGGCCGTCTCCAGCGCCAGGCGTCCCGACCATACCGCCGACCCCATCATGGCCATGGGAAATCGGCTGCCTTCTTCATTGCACCAGACCGCGACTTCGATCGGCCGCAAGGTTGCCGCGGCGCGATCATTGAGCGACTCGATGACCTCGAGCCCGGCAAGCACGCCATAGACGCCGTCGAATTTACCGCCGGTCGGCTGCGTGTCGAGATGACTGCCGGTCATGACCACGGGCAGCGCAGCGTCACGCCCCGGGCGACGGATGAACAAGTTCCCGACCGCATCGACCCGCACTGTGCACCCCGCCGCCTCGGCCCAGCGCGACAACAGACTGCGGCCCTGAAGATCCAAATCGGTCAACGCTTGCCGGTTGCAGCCGCCCTGCACGGTCGCGCCGATCTCGGCCATCTCCATCAGGCGCGACCACAACCGGGCGCCATTGACGCGCAACTCGTTCACTCCAGCCCCACAAAAATGCCCTTGGCCTGCGCCACCCGCTCGAGCACGCCGCGCTTCTCCGCCTCGCTGTTCCAGTCCGGATACGCCGTCGTGGTTTCCGCGATCCGGTCCATCCAGGCCGCGAAATAGCGCGCATCCTCAGGCGAACGCGGCGCGCGGCCCGCAACGGTCACATAGACCGGACTGGTCGTTGCATACACATAGTTGTCGAGCACCGGATAGTGCGCCGCATCGGTGGACGCGCGCGCAACGCACCAGCCGCTGTCTTTGAGATCAATGGTACCGGTGAACTCGCCGTGATCGATAGGTTTGCGCGTGACGAAGGACCGCACCACCCGTCCGTTGCACACCAATTCCAAATGATCCACCGCGACAATCGATCTCAATCGAACCGAAAACGGCACGCCGGTTTGCGCCGCCGCGAATTTGAGTTCGCCGCCGATCGGCGCGCCGCCAAGCGTCAGTCCGAGCAAAGGACCGTTGGTGGCGAAACTGCGCCCCGCCTTGAGCGCAGCCAACCAGAGGTTCTCATCGAGCGGCGCGGCGTCGCTCACATCGTCCGACACCCGAGCATACACCCGGTTCATGCCGACCGGTCCGCGCAGCGAGGAGTAATCCGCCATCGCATCCGTTCCGCCGGCCGCCGGGATTCGAAAGCCCAAATTGAGCAGTTGGTACCAGACATGCGCGGTCGCGCGATGATCGGCGAATCCGAGAACCTCCAGGTAGTCGACCTTGCCGAGCGCCACATCGACGGGCAACTCCATGCTGAGCGCTTCGTGTGGCTTGAGTATGGGTTGCGGATAATCGTCAAACGGATGCACGTAGCCCACCAAGGCGCCGCGCGAGTGCGCCATATCCGCCACGTCCGCATTCATCGGATACAAGCTCGAGGCGGCGGTGTTGGGATAGCCGACGTAACCCGGCAGGATCACGCCGCCCGAGATGTCGAGCAAACCCAAATGCCCCCAGTAACTGGTGTGATACTCCTGGCCGTGCACGACCAGGGCATCGGCGCGCGAGGCAGCGTCCGTTCTTAGTCCGCCGTACACGATGTCGGGAAAGCGCTGCTCCTTGTTCACGATCAGCGAGTTCACGATCCCCAGATTCTCGGCGAGCGCCTGCGTCACCAGATGCGCCGGTGTGTTGCGGTATTCGCCGCCGTAATTCATGTGCACATGAACGTCCGCGCTCACCCAGCGGCCCGCATCCGGAACCGTCCAAGCGCCCTCGCCGAGATTCACGTCCACGGTCGCCGCCTCCCCCAATGATGCCGTCACCCGGCGTTGCTCGAAGCGCCGTTCGAAGCCATGCAGGATGTCCACATTCACCGTGCCCGGCGGCACGTCGATCCACTGCTCACCGTGCGCGTGAAAATAATGCGCTTCGAAGGGCCGCTGACTGCGATCGAACCCGTCGTCCGCGCTGATCCAGGCATTCGCCGGCGCGTAAAAACGGCCGGCCGCATCGGTGATGCTCACGCGCGCAAACGCCGGTCGCCCCGCGGCGTCCTTGACGTCGAGATGGAGGCGCGCCATCGGCGCCAAATAGTGCCGTTCACCGATGGCCAGCGTCTCGGCCACACCGCCCGGAATGCGCTCGACGCCGATTTCCGTGTTGCCGCTCCGGTTGGAGATGAACGCGACGCGCGTGCCATCCGGCGACCAGCGCGGATTGGTCTGATCCCACTCGCCGTAGCCGATCGGGAACGCATCGCCTCCGCCGGCCGGCAGCACCCACAGGTTGTGCCACGAGCGCCCGAGATAGGAGCCGTATACCAGCCGCGTGCCGTCGGGCGACAGATCCGGACGCGCCTTCCAGTTCGTCTCCTCGTAATGGAATTCGCGTGTCGCCGCGGACTCAGCGGCGTCCGGCACCGCGCGCGACGGCGTGCGCCAGAATCCGCCGGTGCCGTAGATATGATTGCGATTCGAGACATAGAGGAGCTCGCGCCCGTCGCGGCTCCACACCGGACTGATCTCGTGGTCATAGGCACTGTAGTAGTAACGCGGCAACGGGCTCTTGGTCTCCCCGGTCAGGCGCTGCACATTCGAAATCTTGCCGTCGGCGAAATCGGCGGTGAAAATATGAAAGCGCCGGTGATACTGAGTCGACACGAATGCGATGCGCTTTGCGTCGGGGGAGAATCGCGGCTCGACATTGACCGCGCCGTTCGACCAGAGCGGGGTTCTGGACCCACTGGCCAAGTCCACTATCCACAACTGCACGGCATCGTCGCGATACGAGCTGTAGATCACCCAGCGGCCGTCCGCTGACCAATCCGGCTGATAGTCGTAGCCTGGCCCGGCGGTGAGTTGCTGCGCGAGGCCGGCCGCGGGTGCCGGGCCAGTGCCAGTGCCAGTGCCGGCGTCGAGCGCCTGCCGCCACAACGAGCCCGCCATGGCAAAGACCAGTTCGCGGGAATCGGGTGACCACGCGAGGCTCGACGGACCGCTCGTCAGCTGCGGCAGGTACATTTCGCGAAAGTAATACGGGTGCGGCAGATCGATCTGCGCGAGGACGGGCGCACGCTCGGCATGGGACGGCGCGCTCGATCCGAGTCCCGCGGCCAGCAGCAAGGGACAGAGGAGGTACGCCCGCCCTTGGCAATCGACGCTCAGGCGCATCGCTCCGCCGCCGCCACGAGATCCTGCACGGACGCGAGCGTGGTCGCGTACGACGTCACCAAGCGAATCGCCACCGCCTGCGGAGCCGCGCATCCCGGCCAGCGGTAGAAACCAAATCCGGACGCCTCGAGTGCGATAACAGTGGATTCGGGCAGCGCGACGAATACTTCGTTGGCATCGACCGATTGCAGCAGCTGCGCTCCGCGCAACGATTGCAGTCCGCGCGCCAATACCGCCGCCATCGCATTCGCATGGCGCGCATTGTCGAGCCACAGGCCGTCCTTGAAATACGCGAGCCATTGCGCGCTCACGAATCTCAGCTTCGACCATAAGTGGCCGGCGCGTTTGCGGCGCCGCTCGAAGTCCTCTGCCTGCGCCGGATCGAAGAACACCACCGCTTCGGCACACAGGGCGCCGTTCTTGGTCGCGCCGAGCGACAACACATCGACGCCGCATTGCCAGGTGGCCGCGGCGGGGCTGCAGCCGAGATGCACGAGTGCATTGGCGAAGCGCGCGCCGTCCATGTGCACCCGCAGGCCGTAGCGCCTCGCGACCGCCGCGAGGGCGGACACTTCGGCCACGCTGTACACCGTTCCCCACTCGGTGGCCTGGGTCAGGCTCACCGCCGACGGCTTGACATGGTGGACGCCCAGATCGAGAGCGAGCGCGGCGGCGTCCGCCACTTGCTGCGGAGCGATCTTTCCGTCGGATGCGGGCAAGCCGATCATTTTGGCGCCGCCCGTGAAGAACTCCGGCGCGCCGCATTCATCCGTGGCGATGTGCGCCGCGTCGTGACAGTACACGGCACCGTACGGCGGAACGCAGTGCGACAATGCGAGGGAGTTGGCGGCCGTCCCGGTGGCCACCGGAAAAATCGCCACTTCGGTGCCGAATATCTCGCCCGCGACGGACGTGAGCGCCTCGGTGAATTCATCGGCGCCATAGGAGTCCGCCGTCCCGGCATTGGCCGCATGGATGGCCTTCATGATCGCATCGCAAACTGGCGTGACGTTGTCGCTCTTGAAATTACGGCTCACCGGCATCCCTCCGCCCGGCAGTGTAAGGCATCCCCGGCATAAGGCCCCCCAAAACCGCTACTGGATCACAGCCGGCGTTGGACTTAAGCGGGTGGAGCCGGCCCGCGGCCTCGAGGCCGAGTCGCCGCCCGCAAACATGCGTGAACTGCGTCGAAGTCTTTGAATACGCGTGTATCCAAGGCCGGATTCGGTCGCATAGGATTTGCCTTCAGGTGGATCTCTGTGGTGGCAGGAGTAGGCGATGTCGAACGGGAAGAACCCGTTAATGTTGATGATGGCCCTCGCAATGCCCGGCGCGGCCAGCGCCCTGGGGTTGGGGGACATCCACGTCGATTCCGGGCTCAACGAACGGCTCGCCGCGGAAATAGACCTGGTCGGTGCAACCGCCGAGGACTTGATCGACTTGCGCGCCGCGGTCGCGAATCGCGAGACCTTCCTGCGATACGGCGCTGAGCGCCCGGCTTTCCTCGCCACCGCCACTTTCAAAGTCGCCACGGATGCCCAGGGTCATCCGGTGCTCGCGATTCGCTCCACCGACGCGTTCACCGAACCGTTGGTCAACTTTCTGGTGGATCTGCGTTGGCACAAAGGCGAAATCGTTCGCGAGTACACCTTGCTGCTCGATCCCCCGAACTTCGGCTCCACCAGCCGGCTGGCCGCCCTGCCGGCCGCGCCTGCGGCCCCCGACGTTCCGGCGGTGCCGCCCGCCGCGCAACCGCTCATTGGGACGCGGATGCAAACCATGTCACGCCCCGTCGGTCAGACCAGCGGTGCGAGCGATCAACCGGCGCATCTCAAGGTCGGCGCCAACGCGACGCTGCGCGGCATTGCGTGGCGGCTCGGCGCTCGCTCCGAGGCCGACCTGAAGAAAATGATGATCGCGATCTTTCGCGCGAATCCCGGCGCCTTCGACGGCAACATCAACCGGCTTCACCTGGGAGCCGTGCTGGACATCCCCTCGGACGCGGCGCTCGCGGCCATCTCCACCACCGACGCGAAACGCGAGTTTCACGCTCAGATGATCGCCTGGCACGCATCCCCCAAGCGGTTCGCGGCGAGCAATGACATCCCGACGGCGCCGTTCGCCAACGCGCCGGTGCCGCAGCTCTCCGGAGTCGCGGCTGCGACCGTTGCAAGCGCAGCCGTCGCGCGCGCCGCCGCCGCGGCCGCTGCACATGCCGCCGGCGCGGCCGCTGCCGCAGCGTCCGACGCCGATCCGCAGGATTCAGAAGCGCTCAACCGCAAGGTTGCATCGCTGGAAAAGGAACTCTCGGACGTGAAGGGCCAGATCGACAGCGACCAGGACAAAATTGCCGTACTGACGGAACAGACCGAGCGCCCGGATGCGCCGGTGCAAAGCGCCGCGGTGGCGCAAACGCCGCAAAAGACCGCGAAGCAGCCTCTGGTTCCGATCGCCGCAGGCGTTGGCTTGCTGGCGGCGGCGCTGACGGGGCTCTTTGCGCGCAGCCGCCGCCGCGCGCGGACACCGAACGACTCTCAGCCTGAAATACCCAGCTATCGCGAATATGTGGTCCCGGTGCGCACGACCGAAGCCCCTGCCGTTGATACGGGCATGACGGTTGAACACACCGCATACGAAGAGCCCGCGCCCCAGCACACCGCAACGGACAGCACTCTGGCCGAGACGCAAGCCCTTGCCACGCCGGCCGACATTCAATCGGCCGCGCAATCCGACCAGGTCGTCCCGAGCATGCCGCAAAGCCGCTCGGCGGAGGCGCCGCGGCCTGCGACTTTTGCCTCTGCCGGCGATACTCAGGAGTTCCCCTTGCACGGACCCGAGGCAACCCAACCTTTGCTTCCCATCGTGGCCCCCTCCATCTCACGGCCCGAGCCGGAAGAAACCACGATCAACCTGCGTCTGGACGGCACACGGATCGAATCCACACGTGCCGAGCCGGCACGCCTGGATTACAATTTGCTCGACCTCGACATGACCGCCGCGCAGCACGTGAACCTGCCGAGCGAACTGCACGAGCCGGTGCTGAAGGAACGACGCAAGAACCTTGCCGATGTGCTGAAGCTCGCGATCGAACGCGAGCCCGAACGCCACGATCTGCGCATGAAACTGCTCGAGTTCTACTACTCGGCCGCCACCACCAACCGTCAGGGATTCCTCGAGGTCGTGCAGAAGTTCGCACAGGACCGCGAGCTGCTCGAACCCGGGGTGTGGGACAAGATCGCCTACATGGGGCGCCAGATCGCCTCCGAGAATCCGCTGTTTGCAGAAACCCCGGTCGACGACGACTTGGCGGACTGCGCTTAAGTTTACGAAGCGCTCATCGCGGACATCGTGGGCGTCGTCGGCGCCGCACGGGTGCCGTTCAATTTGATGTTCAGGCGCAGCTCGTTGGCCGAATCCGCATTGCGGATCGCATCCTCGTACGAAATATCGCCGTTGTTGTAGAGCTCGAACAACGAGAAGTCGAAGGTCCGCATCCCGAGCTCGCGCGACTTGGTCATGATCGCCTTGATCTCGTGAAACTCGCCCTTCAGAAGCTTGTCGGCGATGATCGGCGTATTGATCAAGATCTCCATCGCGGCCCTGCGCCCCTTGCCGTCGGCGGTGCGGATCAAGCGCTGCGACACGATGGCCCGCAGGTTGCTGGATAAATCCATCAACAGCTGATTGCGCCGCTCCTCCGAGAAGAAATTGATGATTCGATCGATGGTCTGATTGGCGCTGTTCGCATGCAGGGTGCCGAGACAAAGATGGCCGGTTTCGGCAAACGCCACGGCGTGTTCCATGGTCTCGGTGTCGCGGATCTCGCCGATCAAAATGACGTCGGGCGCCTGGCGCAACGTGTTCTTGAGCGCGTGCTGCCAGGAATGCGTGTCGATCCCCACTTCGCGGTGGGTGATCAGCGACTGCTGGGATTGGTGCACGAACTCCACCGGGTCTTCCACAGTGATGATGTGGCCCGGTGTTGAACGATTACGATGATCGATCATGGCGGCAAGCGAAGTCGATTTGCCCGAACCCGTGGCGCCCACCACCAGCACCAGCCCGCGATTGGTCATGACGATGTCTTTGAGGATGTCCGGCAATCCCATCGATTCCAAGTCGGGAATGACATTCGGAATCGTACGAATCACCATCCCGACGTGTTGCTGCTGCACGAACACGTTGACGCGAAAGCGCGCCACACCGGGAACGGAGATCGCGAAATTGCACTCGAGATCCGCGGCAAACGCCTCGCGTTGACGGGGGCTCATGATCGAATGCGCGAGCTGCCGCGTGAACTCCCCCGTGAGCTTCTTGGCCGTCAGCGGCGCAATCTTGCCGTGGGTCTTCATACTCGGCGGGAAATCGTTCGAAATGAACAGGTCGGAACCCCCGGCGCGGCTCATCGCCGTCAGCAGGGTGGTCATGTAGGCCTTCGCCTGTTCCTCGGTGACGCTCGACATATGACCAATATATCGGGGCGTCGCGCGCCCTTCCGAGATGGAGTTATCACTCGGGGGGCGCGAGGTCGATTGAGCGGGTGGGATCGAGGATTACCGGCCTTGGGGCGGGCGGTTCTTGTCCCGCGCCGCCCTCTCCTTGGACGCCGCCACGAGCGCCTTTTGCGCGTCGGGACGGGTGATGCTCGCGCGGCACTTCCACATCTTGGTGAGCTCATCCAATGGCCTCTTGCCTGCGTACACCTCCCGTTCGAGCTGATCGTCCCAGGCGCATTTGGCGATGAGATATTGAGTGAGCGACCGCGATCTCGAACCGAGATTCTTCTCATCGTCC
>Ga0209611_10006308_pt1 | contig 19515 bp, 10 predicted proteins | sample S1TSphgellanicum_3_FD_187693 | JGI IMG/M metagenome (GOLD analysis project Ga0209611, IMG submission 187693) | Host-associated microbial communities from peat moss isolated from Minnesota, USA - S1T2_Fc - Sphagnum magellanicum MG (SPAdes) (version 2) | ecosystem: Host-associated > Plants > Peat... | reverse complement strand
TTCTTACTTTTTCTACATAATAATCTGGAAACCATCTTTTTTTAATTTCTTGGAAATTTTTAATTTTTTCCTTTAAATTAAAGCAATCCCTTGAATGGTTGTAATGGGGGGTTTGTTTTTTAAAAACTTTTGTGATATCAAAATCTTGGTGATTTTTTTCAAGAATTACCAAAATAAGTCAAATTTATAGTAGGAAAAAAAAAATTCAATTTTTTGGTTTAAGAAACAACAAAATTTGTTGGAAAACAATTAATAGTTGTAATATGAAAATTTGTGAATAATTAATCTATTGTGTGCTACCATATTGGCATTTACATCAATGTCCAAAAATCACACAAAATAAAATTGAAACACCTTAATTGTTGCATTAGACCTAAATCACCCCCCTACCGAGGACCAAGGTTTATTTAAGTCAAATAACAATGTAGGAAACTCCTATTATGAAATCCACCATGAATGAACACCCTAGTTTTAAAGTGAGAAAACTAATAAGCCACATGTAAATGTGAGGTTCATCATTAATCATTTATGTGCAATCCCCAAATCCCTAGCCAAGTGTGAATGATTGTGAAAGAAAAACTTAGGATAATCTTATTATCTAATCATAGAACTAAATACTTAAATACATTTGGTGCACCAAAAACAAAACCATTTTAAAATTGGTTTCCTTTAACGTTGATGTTAAACATCATGTATGCTTCAAGAACATTAATCACAAATCAATATAGTAATGGCCTTCAAAGACTACCCACACAACATACATTGTAGGTTGGCAAAGATCACTATTAAGGATGAATAAATTTGGCCATCCACATTGGGAAGATGAGATGATGTGCAATTAAGCACATGGTCCTTCCATGTCTAACCATCTCAACCCTCCAACAACAATACTCCAAAAGGTAAAACCTTTTGCACATGTAAAATAACACACCTCACAATCACATCCACATAATCAATATTGTTTATTGCAAGTACACAAAATTTAATGATTCAAATTTATGGACCTGAAGTTGATAACCACCTTTCATATAAAGGCATAACATAACATATTTTGATGTTGAACAATTGCGAAATATTTCATTGCCATTGGCATTACATGTGAAAACAAGGTTATTCATTATTCACATGCTTGAAACCACACGTTTAGATCATCCAAATTCCCTATTACCATAACATCATTTTAAATCGAAATTAATAGCTTGGGTTCATAGCCAAACAATAGGAAATATTCAAGAAAGGGTTGTTAATTAAACCTACATCCCATAAGTAACCATGGTAGTTACAAATCCCAGTTTCTATTGTGATGTTTTTAGAGTCCATATTTCCATAGACCTCACCTAAACATTTGTACCATTTGTTCAATTGGATTTGCTTTGGATTGATTAATTGAGACTAGCTTGGTGTTGATCCCTTGTTGGTTGCACTTTTCCCTTTTTGAATTTTCCCAAATCCCTGGCCCTTCTCAACATTTGAGGTTTGTGATTGGCCATGTCACAACTTTGAATGTAGTGTGAAACAATGATTCACATCATGTCCATATGTGTTAAAATGGGAAGATGATTGGTTAAAATTATGGTTGGAGGTGATGGCTTTAGGTGGGTTGAAACAATCTTGTTTTTTATGTGGCCTACTACACCTTCAACATTTGTTTTCTCCATTTTGTTCAATTGAATATAATAAGAAAACGCCACTTGATTCATGTTTGACCCTTTTAATCTTTTGTGGCATGGTGTTATGTGCCTAACCACATGGTTGTTGAGTCCATCACGATGTCAAGGAATTCCTTGAGTTGTATATATTGAATTCGAGGATGACCACATGTTCCTCCATCATATTCATTTTAATGTGTTTTGACAATTGGAAAACATTTGCAGGGTGGGTTATGCAGGTTGAAGTAACATGACATTTCACGCTTAACGTTATTTTTTTTTGTTTAAAATCCCATATTGAAACAAAATTGTTTGGGCTTTGGTAACACTTTATGTCATCATAATCAACCTACACATCTGTGCATGGGCCTTTCATAAACTCTCATGTGGTTTACACTATAACTCTAGCAAACTTTGCAATTTTTCCATTTGGACTCCTAATGATTCTTCCACAACTAGGTTGAATGTTAACAAAAAATCTTGTGTACTAATGGAAGGGCCAGTAGTTTCTCCACTTTCAAAGGCTCCACTTGGAAAAACTTTTTCCAATTCTAGTGGCTTTTCAAATTTTAGTGGTTCCATTGCCACTAACACTTTTCTTTCATTTGTTGAAGTATTACCGAGAGTTGTTGATGCATTACTTGGCACAACAATCCCTTGAGTGATGGAAACATAATCGGGCAACCAATATAGGTGCCATTATTCAATGTCAATCTCATGAACATGTTTGAATTCATGATCATCCATAGGCATTTCTTCTAAATGTTGGAATAAACCATTCCATGCCATGGAAAGTGTGAACAATTGGGGATTATGCATTTGTTGCATATCACATTAATTGTTGAACTTTTGGATGAAATCGTTTTGGTCAATGATGCCAACCACCCTTGAACACCATCAAGGTTCCTTGGTGGTTCCATATATGTTTTCCATGTCTCACAACAACAATGTGTTGATCAAACTTGGAGGTGAACTTGTTTTTAAGTGTGAATAATCATCGCTAGATAAAGATGAAGGTGTTGTGGATCATTTAAACTTCACCCTTCACCTAGTAAACCCATTGGTACCCCCCAAAATATCCCATGTTATAGGATCTTGTGTCACCTTCATGGTGATCCCTAACCTTAATATAAGATAACCAAACTTTAACCCAAAGCCGAGATGTGTGAACATGTAAGCATACCTTAATTTAAAAAAGGAATTGCATCCATAAAAATTCAGGGCCAACAAAAATTAGACACATTGTGAACATAACAAATGTGGTTTATTGGCTATGCATCAACACAATCTCACCACCACAAACAAATAATGAAATACTTAACGAACAAATTCAAAACATTTGCAATAACACGAACCCCTTATGACTTACATTCAACTAAACCTAATCACTATCTATGGGCAATTCAAAAGTCAAGTAAGACCTTCACAATAATCAAAATTGGTTGGTACTTTTGTCCCACATTTAGCCATTAACCACACCAATTGCAACCCCAAGGTTCATTGTGATAGTTAACATGTGTGAGATGGCTTGTAGTTTTTCACCTTAGGTTTCCCACTATGGAATATGCATGGGTTTTTGAAAGGTTAACCCAAGAACGTGTGCTTGTTCTTAAGTGTTGACCAATGGCACACAATTTAGCAAACCCCCTACCCTTTGAATATAAATGAGAACTCAACCAATATAATGATATGAAACTATCATTCCTATCAATAACACAAAATGTCAATGAACTTTTAATTCAACATAATCCCCATTATTGTAATTTTTGTTTGGGAATTATGACATGAATCCAAAATATTTCACATTTATTTGATGGTGCAACATTGCATCACTTGTGGGGTACAATTATGTTGATGTATTAACATAAACATTTAATTAATTGTTAAACAATTGACCAAAAAATTTGCACACACACCATCTCCCTGCATGCTTCATAAACATCTTCCAACTTCTTTGCACACACATAGATCTCCTTTCCATGCATTCAATAGTGTAGACGACATTCCAATTGGATTTCATATGCAAAAGGTATGAAATTTCGAAAAACAATTCCAAGTTAAACTATTCACCAACGAACAATTCCAATTTCTTTGAACATGTCACCCACAAAACAATTGTTCACCAATGAATAACTCCAAAATTGTGGGGTTGTTCACTAGTGAACATGTTGAATCCATCCATTAATTGCCAACAAATTGCACTGATGTCAATAAATGATTGTTTTCAAATAGGTGAATGTTTTGATTTTTGTTAACGAACAACTGTTGTTGACATTTTTTTTTCTTTATTTATAAATTTAAAAATGGATGAAATTCTTTTAGATCCAAATTATGGATGGACACACTTGCATATGGATCAGAAAATTTGAAAAAAATAAAAAAATAAAAAGGTCATTTGGTAAGTTTGGATTGGTGCCAAACCTACCCACTAGGTTCAAAAAATAAAAATAAAAATAAATTAAAGGAGGTTTAGATTGAACCTTTCATAATCCTTATCATGAAACTATTATGAAGCTTGTGAATTGTTGGACCTTGCTAAACCTAATATGTTCAAACCAAGGTTCATTAGAGCTCAACGAAGTTTGACAATGACATTGTTGAGTTCATGGTCATCGCAACATCGTAACATTCTCCATTTTTTGTTGTTATATTAGTAGTTATTATCGACAATTGCAAAACAAAATGACAACCATGATGGGGCTGAAACATCTCCCTATCCACCCACCTTACCCCCTTCTTGGTAGAACTTAATTGGATGTTGGAACTTTAAACTCCAACAACAATATTGGTGGTAATGACCTTTTGCTATCACTAGTGTTTCACTTTTCATTTGTTGAACACAAAAAAAAAGAAAAAAAAAGAGAGAGAGGGATGGAAAGGGGGGCTTTGCTACACAAGTAAGCCTTCCCTATTGTTTTTGGATTTTTTTTCCTTCACAAAGCCACCAAGGGTTGTTCCTCACAAGATTTTTTTCATGTTTTTTTTCACATTCTAGGATAGCTTGCAAGTCTTACTACTAAGAGTTCAAGTTCCTAGGGTGAGATATAATCACTATAGACAAAATGAACTAAACCCAACAACTTGTCATGAGGCGTTCAAGCAAAAACTTTCATGCACAATACAAACTAAAACTTATGCTTAACATAAAAATTTAGATGCAACACAAATAATTCAATTAATTTTGTTGATTGAAAATATTATCCACATACAACAACAAAAATCCAAGCCCAAAATATAGATTTTAAAAAAAATACAAAATCATGTGCAAAAGAAACTTGCATATAAAACAAAAAAAATTACAAAAAGAAAAACATTATGTTTTTAAATCTCAAATCATCAAAAGTGATTTGAAAACTCACAACTTGGTATTATATCCCAAACATCAAATAACCCAAATGACATTCACACTTGAATTAGTTCCAAGCTAAAATATAGTTTTATGTTAACCCAACTTATCATTAAATTAATTGTGACTTTTAAAAACAACTAAACTAGCTCTCTTGACAAATCCATTCCCTATTATAAGTTGCAATTTTAAAACTAGAACCACAAACCATTTATTTTTATTTTGAAAATAATCCATAGTGTTAGGTAAATTTGACCAGCTTCTCTTTCCAAGGATAACCAGTGTTGTGTGATTTAAAAAAAACAGATAACCTTTGGTTCTAGTTTTGATTTTATTTGGATCTTCTTTGGGTGTAGATTTGATCCAATTTTTTTGATAAAAAAACCCTATAGTTCTAGTTATGAGACAATTTTTTTAATTCAAAATTTTTTGAACTTGATTCGAAATTGAGTCTAGTTTCACATAGACATTACACACTTCTTTATACTAGATATTGTATAGATAGGAAGTTTTATATCTAATTTAAATTAACATTTATATGGCTATGGGGTTCAACAATTGATAAAAAATAATATTCAACTTTGAATTAAACCTATTTGTTAATGCTTCAAAAACAATTCAACTTGTCCATTTAAAAAATTTGCCTTTGTTTTCAAAAATGTTTTTTCATGGTTTTGGTTTTGAGTTTGGATTTAACAAAAGACTAGTTCCAACAAAACGATGTGACCTAAGGTCCATGTCACAAAAACCTAATCTCAAAGCCCTATTTTTAACAATGGAAACTGAAACCCTCATAACACAAGTGTTAAACGCATCAATTTCAAAAGTTACAAATTTCAGTGAATTTTTTCAATGATTTTTGAGACCAAAAAACTGGCAAAGTTTGTTCTAGTGCAAATTCAACTAATTTTACTAAGTTTTTGAAGAACATTGCCAAAATTTTGATATCAAAAAATTGAAAAAGAAACCTTGCTTTTTATTTATTTCAATGATGAAATTATATTAGTTTGTTAATGGGGCGAAGTATCAGTTTACATTTTGAAACAATCATTGGCAAGAAGCATAAATCAAAGGCCCATAATTATGTTTATAAAAGAAAGAAAAAAATCACCTTTGATTTAGTAAGTAACATCACTTTAAAATAACTTTACAAAACCAAAAAAAAGAAAAAGAAGTACTCAGCCTAAGATTTTAGTTAAGAGGTGTCATTTTGTATTTTAAATTTTAGGTTATTTAAAATACATGCTAAATAGGCATTTTCAATCAAATGCATGGTCTCATACCCTAGCAGAGAACTGATGTTGTTTAGGGTTTAGGGTTTATCTCCACATCTCAAATTGCCAGTATGCTAGCACTATAGACATCAATTCTTTCTTTTGATTGTGCCTTATGAGAACAGATATGGAAAAGAGCTATGTGGCTATGATGTATTGCCCACCTTTCTTTTTGTTTTGAATGCAAAATTGACAATGGAAAGGGGTTTTGACTGCAACATTTGTAATTGAAAGGGGGGTCTGTTGTGCAACAGCCATCAGCTCCATTTGATCAAGAACTCTGGGCCAGCCCTTTTTTCTTTTTTCTTTTTTTACGGGCTACATAGAGCCATAAAGGGAAATTGAAAAATTAAAAGTGCTAAAACCAAGTGCTTTGTGAGATTTTCAATAGTCAGAATTCGACCAAAATTTAAGAAAAATCACCAGATTTCTCTATACATGGGTCAAGAAGCTAGCCAAAAATATAGAAGGATGTTTTTCAGAAAATCACTTTCATATTTAGCTTGTAGCCAAATTTGGCTGAATCTTTCCTATGGATCATCGTCACTTTGGCTACATCACAAAATTAGAGAAAAAAAACATGGCTAAACTGGGCCTGCTGTTGGTCAAGTTCTCATAATGTACTTTTCGTAAGAACCACATTACCATGAACTCTTTGAAGTTGCTGTTGCAAATCTACATGCCATGTGGCCAAGTGAAGGTTGAGGAGCTGCAGAGGGACCCATGTCTGCTGATGATGAGCATGGGTTTTCTTTGTGCAAGCACAATATCACACATTTGTTGGCCTTGCCTTGGCAGGGAAGGATATTGTGTTTAGATTCATTATAGAGTATAGTAGCTTAAGGGATTTTCACCACTAGGTAATTATAGGTCTATTTTTATATGAGGATTTTTGAAAGATGATATTTTGGCTTGTGTTGAAACTTGAGATTCGTTATAGAATTGTAATACCTTGAAGGATTTTGGTTTCTTGTACAGGATGTTTGGAAGATTATATTTTTGCATGCTGAAATATTTGAGTTTCCATAATTCTTCTTTTGCCTTGAGATAATTTTTAAATATAAATGGCAAGACCACAGTGTGACACACCCCGAGTTCTTCTCAAGAAAAGTTTGTGGCATTGTTGTTCTCAATCAAGCTAAAGTTATCACATTTTGAGGTACTGGGAAGCTCCCTGACCAGAGAAGACATTACAACATGTGGAAATGTTGCCCTGTTTGGATCCTTCACCATACAAACACATGAGGGATGTAGCAAGAATTTCATGAAATCTTTTGGGTTTTGCAACTTTGTAGTTACAGATACCAGAGGATCACAAACATGCAGTTCCTTTTACATAGAACTGGGTGGGCAAATTACCCTCTCTTAACAACCAGAGATCATTCTTTGTGTTGTTTGACTGAGGTAGTGGGTGATTTTGGGTTCACATGCAGTGGCATGAGTATTTTGTGGAGATTATTGCTTTGCTTTCAAAAATGCAACATAAACTCAGGATGCAGATTTTGTATAATGGCTACAGTACTAGCCAGCAGCTTGTCTGAAGAAATCACTGAACATATGGAAGGCTGGGCTGCAGCTAAGATGGTCCTCAAGAAAGCCTTGTAGTGTGTTTGAGCTCACCTCTCCGTTTTGGGCATTTTTGACAGGCATCTGATACACAGCCTTTCAATAAGCTGAAGAAAATCTGCAATCTGCCAATGTTAGTGAACTAGTAATCAAAGAAGAGGATGCATTCTTCTTTGTTGGCTTACTTGTAACTAGATACCCATTTTCCTTGAATAGTTACCAGTATAAGTTGCTTTTGATTAGGTCTCAAAACATCTTGAATTCTTGGACAAGCATTTACCAGCATCATCAGAGGTGGCATTAAATTTTCTGAGAATTGCAAATCTGAGAACGTGGAAATCCATGAAAAGCGCCCCAAATAATGCATTGTTATTGTGTCTGTTTTGCTCATGAAAAAGATTGTACATTACTCTTCATACTCACTATCCTTGGAACTCGCTGATGCGCTTGAGTCTGGAAATGATAGCAATACCCCAAGCTTAAAACTGGGGTACGCTTGCTGGTAGGTGACAATGGTGTTTTTGTACGAGGCCTCATCTACCTTATAAGGTAAGAAAGTCATCCTCAAAACCTCCTCCAAATGCCCCTTGATCTCATTCAATCATTGCTCTCAATACCCAACTTTTTCCCCTTGACACACTACAAGGTTTGAGCATTGAGTGCTTCAATAACAAGTCATCATACCGGTTGCTTTAGCATCCTGAGAAAGCTATTAGTTGCCTTCTAAAGGGCAGCTACCTCCTGTCCAACCGTGAGGACTCCCACCCTAGGAACTATTGTCTTGGTCTCTTGGTCCTCAACCTTCAACATGGCCTTCCCCCATTCTACCTCCAATGCATGTTAGGTGAAAAAAAAAATCCTCACTCAATTCCACCAACAAGGCTATAAGTCACTCCTTTTTGCTCCTTATCTTGTTGTATTATTGAGTTTAGGGTGATAATTTCCTTTGATTGTTCCTAGACTTTCCCGGAGTGGGAATCCACTACCCCTTACTACAGCACCCGTTGCTCCTTGAAGGCTATTACCATCCTTTATAGGGATGTAGACTCTTGCACCTTACTTTCCAAAAGTTCCTTAAAGGGTTGGTACTCCTCCAAGGTAGTTCCGAGCTCCACCCCTTTTGCCACTCCTGGTTGAATTGAAGTGTTCCTCCATGATGATAAATTGGTCCTTGTATTCTTACTCCATGATGATAAATTGTATCTTGTATTCTTGATCCAATTTTGTGACTTGCTTGTTTTGTAGCCTTGTACCACCATCACCTTTTCCTTTCTCAAGGTCTCCATTTGGCCTAATGCCATGCCTATGATTAGCCCTTTTTTATTTAAGGTAGCTTGCACATTAGCCGTCTGTGTCACCAAAGCCCAAGACTCCCCTGACAAGGCACCTTCTATGTCTAAATTGTTGCCAAGCCCCAGGTGATGGTCATGGACCAGGGTTAATGGTAACACCATCTCTCCCATTACCACCTATTCCATGATTGTTTGGGCTTCACAATTAGTGGGTAGTCCTGATGGAGGTACTACCTCCACTGATGACTTGGTCTGTTGTGGGAAGGGAAAGAAAGTAATGGTTAGGTGTGCCTCCAATTGCATCCCCTCGTAGTACTCCAGGTCCTTGAGATAATCAATGGGGTTCCAAAGGTATTGCCCACTCCTTACCTTGCATCCACTAGAAAACCAAAAAAAAAACATCATCCTACAACTATAAAATTGTCACTACCAATATTTACAACTAAAATTTCATTAGTTGCATAAGTTTAATCCCACACAATCTATAATCACAAGCACCAATGCATTGTGATCTCATCACAATGCAATATATGATCAACAAATTCAATCTCGTGTGTTGACCAAACATATACCCCTTCCAACTATTTCTCATTTTTACTGACTACTTTTTATTATTTATGACTAAAGAATAGACCAATTATTTAGTTGCCACAAGGCAACATAGTTAAACTTCTCTTTAGAATTAAACAAAATTAAATCCACATTATTCATTTTGGATGGGTTCTAATCATGACTCATGACACACTAATTTTTTTCTATATGACATGTTATTTGAATTTTGGTTAAAATATATCAAAAATCAATATTTAGGTGAGTATGTAATTAAGCTAAGTAGGTATTGGTAGATATTCTTATTTTATTTTAGGTTTAGCATTTAAAATCAAGATTTTTTGATTGGTTCATCCCCAGTGACATTTTGCTCAATAATTATGAAAATCCCAAGTGAAAAAGAAAGCAAAAAAATGGAATAAAATTATTTTATGAATAAAAATTGTATTTCATATTTTTTGTCCTCCTTTGCAAAATTATAAATTATACAAATAAATGTGCATTTTAAAATTTAAAAAGAAAATGCCATTGGGATAAACAAATCAAAGATGTTTGACCCTAAAACTTGTATCCAGAATAAAGTAAATTCCTCCTTAAAAATTTCTACCTACTTAACCTAGGTTTTCATACCCACTTGCCTACCTATATATTTTTGCCAACATTTAAATAATATGCCACATGAATTTTTAAATTTATACCACATGTTACAATTTTAAACCATTCAAAATCGATGATCCGAATTTAGTTTTGTATTTAAAAATTCAATATGACTTATTTAATTAACCAGCTACCGACCTAGTTAGCCACCTACTCACCTTCCCATGCCTACCAACCTAATTAATCTACCTATTTATGTACTTACATATTTAAATACATATGTATTTACTTATTTACTTAATTTACCCACCCACCTGACCGAACTAGTTACGTACCTATTTAACCTACCTACTTAATTGCATATCTACTTTCTTAGCTATTCATTTATGTACATATCTAGCTACTTACATTTGTAGGTATGTAAATAGAAATAGGTAGGTGAATAGGTAGGTATAACTATTTATTCATCTATTTATCTTATTTATTTATCGACTTATTTACCTACCCTAATATACCTTTAATGTACATTAACTCCTCTTTAAATGACAACTAGTTAATCATTAATTATTTATAAAATTAATTAAATCTAATAAATCAACTTTTTACCCACTATTTTTTAAAAGTTAGCTAAACCAATTAACATCATTTCCATTACTAATGACAATAGGATGTAAACCTATTACAAGTTACTAAGTTGCCCTACTAATTAAACTAACCTCTAAACAAAAATGAAAATTAACATCCTTTCACAACTAATCATCTCATAGAAATGTAGCATGCTTACTTTTAAGGCCATTTTAAACAAAGGTCCAAGGATCAAAAGCCCAAGGATCAAAAGCCCAAGGACCAATTTAAAGCAAATTGAACCTTGAATTGGACCTTTTTCACCTTTTAAAAAACATTTCCTCCTAAGGTACAATGAGCATGTCTAAAGATTTGGGGTCCAATTCGAGAATCCAATATCAAAAAAATGTGATTGACATGTAAAAAGATTAAGTTAAGCTTTGGTTTTTTTTGTCTTTTTTTTTTAATGGTTTTTTTAATTTACTTTTATCACAAACAATGGATGAGCATAGGCACAAGATTTTGGTGGCTCTTGTTTTTACTATGGGCATGCACCAAGTGATTGCACAAGTGGTTACATTGCAGCAAATAATTATTGAACAACATTGGAGTATGGTGAGGGCAATGGAATACAACATTCCCACTTCAACTCTTCATTTTCTACCCCACTTTCCAATTCACCTTCATTTTGTGGACTTGAAAAAGTTGAAATTACATTCCTTTTAGCAACTAGCTTGTAAGGATTCACAAAACCAACCATGTTAATTGTAAAATTGGTAAAAAATGGGAGAGATGGTGTGCTCTTGACAATGTCCTCAATCCATAGCATGTCTTTCATTCTCGCATAACTTGAACGACAAGGATAAAAGAAAATAATGAAAAAAAACAACAAAACAAAGAAATGGGCAACCTTGGACCATAGCTTCCACTTTGGTTCTCCAAACTATGAGCTTTCCATTAAGCTCTTTTTTTTGTTGTTTGGACCAATTGGTTTTCCCTTCAAAATGATGCCATGTAAGCTAAATCACAATTTGATTTGTCTTAATCCTGGACCTTCATCTAAAGGCCTTGGGAAAAATTTGAAGTTTTTGATCGATAAGAATTCTTAATTTGATTGGACCTTGCTCTCCTTGGACCCTTGTCTAAAGTGGTCCTTAAGTTAAGTGTGCTTAGCAGCAGAAGCAACAATAATGTCAGCATGGTAAAGCCCCGACTACAAATCCACATTGGGGATGAGATAAGTAGAATTTGCTCCACCACCAAGACCTTTGCAAAGTTCCTGTAAACGAGTAATAACAAGGAAACACAAGACATGTCATTGCATTTGAAATCATATTTGTTTCTTCCAAAACAATCTCTTTCCAAATCACACCCAATAATCAAAAACTGCATTTAGCAAAGATAAGCGAATTTCTCACAACCAAAACTGAATTTGCCAAAGCCTAATCCTCCCAAAGCCTAATCCTCCGGGAGATTTGTAATTTCTCCAAGTAGCAGAATCCATTGAGTTCCAAAGAGCATATCTCTCCAAAGTGCATCTCCTTCCTATCACACCCAATTAATGATCAAAACTGCACTCATTTTTCTTGTCAACAAGAGAAGTGAATTTGGGCACGAGTCAAGAGGGTAGGTAGGGTACACTCTTCTGAGGCACCCTATGATCTAAAGGGTGCGTGACTCTCAAGGCTGAGAGGATTATGCCAAGAACCTTTCAAACGAGGTGCTCTTATGATTGTGGGTTCTAGCATATAGCCAAGAATAAGAATGATTCTTTTTTTAATTACTTTCTTAGCTGGTCTGTAGCCCAAATTTGGCTTTTTTCTTTTTGCCGACGATTTCTAGTTTGGCTACATCATAAATTTGAAACTCAAGTGTGGGTTTCCATTACATTGTGGCAAGAAAAAGACAAATTGGTAATAAGAGCATAGCGGAAGATCACTCGAACTGTGAACCAGTTGTGTGTTCGCGCATGGGCCATGCGATGAGAAGATCAGATCGGTACCCAGAACTTGCAGCCTTTCTCGCTGGCTACATATAGCCAAAAAGCTATATTAGAATTTGAAAGTGCTAAAATCATCAACTTTTCTAGACTTTGAATAGCCAGAATTCGACCAAAATTTTAGAAAACTTGCCAGATTTCTATACATTGTTCAAGGATGTTAACCAAAACTATAGAAAGAAGTTTCAAAAAAATTAGTTTCAAATTCAGTTTGCAGCCAAATTTTAGTAAAAGCTTCATGTGGATCATTTGCCACTGTGGCTACATCACAAAATTGATTTTAAATTTATTTTTAAACGCTGGCGAGAAGTCGATCAGGATGACTTCTCGAAGGCCACCAGGTACTACAAAGCCTGATGAGGGGCCGCCCAACAGCATGATTCATTCATCCATCCATCCATCCATCCATCATTAGTCGTTGAATTCCGTGGCCGCACGATAATCTTCTCCGACAACGACATATAAAACGACAAACGGAGAAACAAGTTGGCCATTAAAGCTTGTCGTCAGTCATTGTCAGTGACGCGGACACACAAATGTGCCTGCCCGGGAGCTTCGCTCACTCGCTGTGGACGCAGCGAACTACGCGGCGCGTGATCGGTGAATGTCGCTCTCTCTTTCTCTGGTTGCCTGGAAGCTGCGGTTTGCCACTTGTTGAACTGAAACGCCTTTGTTCTTCACCAAGCCACCAGCACCTTCGCCGTTTCCGTGCCGCCTGTGGTTTCTCCAGGTTCTCCTCCCCATTTATGAGGAGCTCCCTCTGTGGTTCTTTCAGACACACACATCTCTTTTCTCTCGGTCTCTCTTGTTTCTTTCAGTTCTTTTCAGGGACTTGTTTGGGTGTGGCTGCTCCCTCTTTCTTCTTCTGCTTTCCCTTCTATCCTTTGTGCTCAAGACCTTCAATCCGCCTAGCAACAATGCCTGTCTCGGCTTGAGATTGTTTGTTTGTTTGTTGTGGGGATTTCGAGGGGAGTTTCTCTGCTTGAGATTGTTTGTTTGTTTGTTTGTTGTGGGGATTTGAGGGGAGTTTCTCTGCAGTCTACTGGGCTAAGGTACTTTTTCCAAGAACCCCAGTAGTATGGACCCTTTGAAGTTGCTGCTGCAATGCGAGTCATGTGGTTAAGTGACGGTTGAGGCGCTGCACACAGAGAGAGAGAGAGAGAGAGAGAGAGAGAGAGAGAGAGAGAGAGAGAGAGGAGACTCACATTGCTGATAATAATGAGCATTGGAACTAGAGTTTGCATGATTTTCAAGACTGTTTTTTTTGCGTTCTTTTCTCCGGTTTTTGTACAACACTCTTAGCGACTGTTGTTGTTATTTGCAGTGAAAGAATCTGAATTTGCAAAGCGGGCGGATAGCTAGCCATGGCGTTGCAGGTGTTGACAGCCTTAGATAAGGCCAAGACGCAATGGTACCATTTCACGGCGATTATCATAGCGGGAATGGGTTTCTTCACTGACGCTTACGATCTTTTTTCCATCCCTCTCGTCACGAAGCTCCTCGGCCGCCTCTACTACACCAAACTCGACGGCACAACGCCCGGAACCTTGCCTGCCAACGTCAATGCAGCTGTGATAGGGGTGGCATTGTGCGGGACACTGGTCGGACAGCTCTTCTTCGGCTGGCTCGGCGACAAGCTGGGCCGCAAGAAAGTCTACGGCATCACGCTGCTCCTGATGATCATCTCCGCGATTGGATCCGGGCTTTCGTTCGGCCGCAGCGCAACCGCTGTGATTACGACTCTTTGTTTCTTCAGATTTTGGTTGGGTTTCGGAATCGGCGGCGACTACCCACTCTCGGCAACTATCATGTCAGAGTATTCAAACACCAGAACGCGCGGGGCGTTCATTGCTGCCGTCTTCGCCATGCAAGGATTCGGGATCCTCTTCGCGGGGATAGTGGGCGTCACGGTGTCGGCGATCTTCAACCATTTCTATCCGGCTCCGGCTCCTTACGCGTCGCCTGCGGCCGACTTCATCTGGCGCATCATCCTCAGTATGGGTGCAGTCCCGGCTGCGCTTACGTTCTACTACCGTTTGAAAATGCCTGAGACGGCGCGATACACGGCTCTCGTCGCCGGGAATACCAAACAAGCTGTGATCGATATGAGCACGGTGCTGGACGTCGAGTCTACAGCGCAGGGAAACGAAGTCATTGAACCCGGGAGTATGAGGCAACAGGCGCGGTACACGCTGTTCTCACGGGAGTTTGTACGCAGGCACGGTTTCCAACTATTGGGCACCACCTCATGTTGGTTCGCTCTTGACATAGCGTTTTACAGCCAGACGCTGTTTCAGAAAGATGTGTACGCCGCAATTGGATGGATACCGGCGGCCAAGAACATGACTGCAATCGAAGAGGTTTTCAAGATCGCACGCACGCAGACACTGGTGGCGCTGTTCGCGACGGTTCCGGGCTATTGGGTGACTGTTGCCCTCGTCGACAGGATTGGGAGATTCAAGATCCAACTCCAGGGATTCTTCTTCATGACCGTCTTCATGCTGGCCCTTGCTATCCCTTATAACCATTTTGTGTCTTACGATGCAAGCGGAAATGTCCATCACCGCAGCAAGGCTTTGTTTGTTGTACTGTACTCACTTTTCTTCTTCTTTTGCAACTTCGGACCTAATAGCACCACCTTCATCGTGCCCGCTGAGCTTTTCCCCGCCAGGCTAAGGGCGACTTGCCACGGGATATCCGCTGCCGCAGGCAAAGCAGGTGCCATCATTGGAGCTTTCGGGTTCGGTTACGCTGCGGAGAGCTCGCACAGGAGTCGAGACGATGCCGGCTACCCCAGGGGAATAGGGCTCCGATTTGCGCTCTTCTGTCTGGCGACCGTCAGTTGCCTGGGCTTCCTTTGCACCTTTCTGGTGCCTGAAACCAACCAAGTCTCGTTGGAAGAACTGTCGGGCGAGAACGAGGACGGTGCCTCGCAGAGCGTTCGCAGTTGGTTCTCCGATCGCACTGGACCGTCGGTAGTTTCTACTGCTGGAGTCCAACTGCCCAACCATGGTCACACCGCGACGGTCTAAATCCCGACACCCCCCCCCAAGGAACGGTTAGGATTGCTTTGGTTTCCTTTGTGTACCACAATTGGGAATATTGAAATTTATTTGGCCAATTTTGGCTACCTCTTAAAAAATTGTACCCTTGCTGACCCACCTCTCATTCTCACTTTTGATTGGTTGGCTACCTCTTTAGTGCCAGCCCTTTTCAGACACACATCCAATTTGACCGGGTCGTTTAGTAGAGCTTTAGTGGTAAACTTTCACCCCATAGGTTGGTTATCTCTTTACTTCCACACCGTTTCAGATCCACTTCCAATTTCACAAGCTAGTGTTGGCTACCTCTCAACTTTCATCCCTTGGGTTCACGACCTGTTGACTCCCATCCCTTGGACCCAATTCCAGTCTCACAAGGTGGTTAAGTACCTCACAACTCTGGCTCCTTGCAAACCTACCTCCCATGGTCACTTCTGATGGGTTGGCTTACCTCTCAACTTTCACCCTTGTTCAGATGGCTTAGGTATTGCTCAACTTCCACCCCTCGTTGGAAACTCACCTCTCATTCTCACTTCAGATGGATGGGTTCATTACCTCTCTCCCCACTTTCACTATTTGTGGACTCACTCCTGGCAGTGTGGCATGGCAGTTCAGTCATGATTGTTCTCCTTGGGTAGTTGCACCAAGGTACTAGTTAGAAGGTAGTACTATTTCCTAGATAGCCGCAATTTTGGACCGACATTTCTCTCTTCTTTTTTTTCCTTTTGGTGTTCTCTTGCAAATATAATCGGGTAGGTTTACATCAAATATGTAGGTAAGGGGTGGGTATGATGTTTAGGAATTCAAATATAACCCCACCAACTTACTCATGCTACTGCACAACAATGTAAAATTGTCAGTCTTTTCCAATGTATATTCATCTTCAGCAAAAAGAGATGTGCACTCTTTCTTAACTTCCCAAGTCTTTTCTACATTCGATTGTATTTCCTTGATACAAACCCTGTGTTAGATGATGTTTATGGTAATGACTATGATGAAAATCTTAGTGGAAATTTTTTTCAAGTTTTTCATAAGGAGTTCATTAAAATAAAATAAAATGCTAATGCAAAAAAAAATTCTTTAGTTCTTCTTTAAGCTTTTGACAACTGATGTTCCATGGGCTGTGTAGCATTTGAAAGGGGGTTTTGCTTGAACATGTGGATCTGCAAACACCCTATGGCAATATACTCTAAAGGTCCAATTCTAAAGGAAGTTTTTAAATGAAATGCAGAACACCTATCCAAGTTATCAACACAATATTGTTTGATACCAAAAGAAAAGAATGACAAAATATTTTGGAAGAAAAACATCCAACCATAGTGGAGAGGGTGAACACAAATATAAGAAGCAAACTATGCTCATTGCTTACCTTGTTTGAAAATACCTAGATGGCAGGAGAACTTTTCTTGCCCCCAAGAAGGCTAAGTATAAAACGGTTTGGCAACATCATACATTGTACATGCCATTGATAATCTGCATGTTTTGCCAATGTAATTCTAACGACAATGATAATTGAAACAAATTTAGGTGAAACATGTATATGGTTCATTAGTGATTGTCATTGTGATAATTTTACACTTTGTCCATATGATAATTATGAAAACATTCCATAATTATTTAGCTACCTCACTCCTTTCACCAACCAAGTTCCATGAATATGAAAAAAACAAATTATCATGTGCCTTTTCATAATTGATTTTTCATAATATGGTTTACAATTCAAATGTGGTGTTTAATTCAATTCATTTCAATTTAAGAATTTAAATTCAAATTAAATTCAATTGAGTTGCATTTAATTCATGGCTTTATGAAATTCATTCAATATCAACCTCTAAAAGCCCAAGCCTTTCAAAGGTGATTCACTACCAAAAGAATATCATCTTTATTTTTTCATGGATCTAAAGCAAAAATTGAGAATTAACAAAAGTGCACTGTCAAATTTGAAGAACATAACATGAATAACAAGTTATAAAAATTTCAAATCGTTTAATAAACATATGAATAAGATCAAGCATCTTGAATGCACCAATATAAAGTAAGGCAACTCTTGCCCAAAACTATGGCAAACTTTGGAGGGCTCGGATTTGTTTTAAAAACGAGATGCCACCCATGCAACAAAGCTTCATGGTATATATGTGTTACCTATCCTATATCTAGTTTTCAAAAGATTTGGAACACATATAAATTGGATCCAATGGTCTCAACAAATGAATGTTGATAAAATTTTGTGTTTGAGGGAAAAAAAAATCTTGTCAAAAAACTAGCCTTTTACTGGGAATAAAAATAAAAATAAAAATAAAAACTATAATACATAGGATCATTTCCTCTTTTATTTTTTGCCCCCTCCTCGATAATTTCTTTTATCCCCAACCCCCATCCCCTTTGTTGTTTTCTTCCCCCACTCCGCCTCGCCTACCTACCTACCATTTTTTCTCACGTTCCCCCATCGCCCATCCACTTTTTTTTTCCTTACCCATTCCACCTTCCCTACCTACGATTTTTTTATTGGAGCTAAAGTGGCTGTAATCCATATCCACATGTAAAAAAGAAGGGTTTTTTTTCAGTTTTGTGAGGTTGAAAAAATGGTGACAAATGTTAAAAAATCAGTAAACATGGTCACATTTGGATTTGTTTTTTAAAAAAACCTACAAGTTTTTTGGAATTTTTTTTGTCACGTAGTGACAAAATTTCGCCACTTTTAGAAACATTGGTAGAAAGAGTGGTGAGATTCCCCTAGAAGATTTAGCCAAATCTGGCTATAGCACAAATATGGAGTACAAATTCATCAATTATTATTATTATTATTATTATTCTAAGCACTTAGGGGGGAAAACACTGGAAAATTTGGAGAGTATCTGCAAAAAGAAAAAAAAATAAAGAATATCCACAAAAGAAAAATTAAAAATCGAAAAGTATCCACCAAAAAAAAAGGTTTTATTTATAGTGAATTTTGGCTAAATCCTCTCTTTGGGATCATTGCCACTCTGGCTAAACAAAAAATTGACCCAAAAAAAAAAACATTATTTAGTATGTAATAATTTTTTTTTGGGATTTAACCTCCTTGTCTCATGGGCTATTACAAAACAAGAACCAAATACACAGGTGCACTCCACATTGCAAACATATTGTATACTAGTGTGAACCTGGTGCATAATGCACCTGTCGAGCTTCCCCCTGCCCGGTCCTTCCCTGCCTGTGCCCCCCCTTCCGCCACCCATCAAAAGAAAAAAAAACAAAAAAAAAACAAAGGTATGTGTTGGCCTAGGCAGTGCCCGGAAACTGCCCGAACAGACGGACAGACAGACAGATAGACAAACCTGTAGATTTAATATATAAGATGGTCTTCTTCTCTTGCATACCATGTAAATATGTTTCTTGTCCTCAGGTGTCACTGTGTGAATGGTAGAAGGTGCAAATCTTGACAAGGCGGGAACCGTATTTACCTTGGTGAGAGAGCCAAGGTTTTCCCCATGCGCAAAAGAAATTCATGGTGTTCCAATGGAGTGGCTCCAAGTTTCTAACTAATTTTGCGGTGTAATAGCCATCCATTCGTATCACTTGTGTCTAATAGGAAAAAAAAATCTCATCCCACCACTTGGTTTCAAAAGCCCAAACCCACTTGGTTTTGGCATCAGCCA